>OOCQ01000046.1_pt1 | contig 96962 bp, 156 predicted proteins | sample 1671121 | NCBI WGS metagenome assembly OOCQ01 (sample SAMN06348124, study PRJEB24527) | human gut metagenome | biome: human gut; feature: ankylosing spondylitis patient; material: feces | host: Homo sapiens | place: China | collected 2015-10 | reverse complement strand
TAAATTCTCCTGTTGGGTTTCCAGAAGAATCTTTTTGGTAAGGCCATTCAAAAATTTTACTGTTTCGAATGCCGTGAAAAGATATGCCACCGCTGTATATAGAAACACTTCCGTAGGCATTCGTTATGTCTATGCCATTGTCGTTTATAACAACTTTATTATTTCCGCGAACGACTTGTACGTTTTGACCTGTGATTTGAACTTTGCCTTCCCAGTCGCTACGAGTGACGACCAACCCATTTTCAGGAGTAAACGTTATCATGCTATAAAGCTCTTCTTTTGTTGCGCGCAGAGTAATAGCATCAGCGTTTTGAGAAATCTTTGTTTCTGCTGCACCGATACGCGTAGAAACGCCATCCATGTCAGTTTGGTACGTTTCCTTCGTAACGCGGGATTCAATGGCAGCTTGCGTCTTTTCAAAATCGGAAGAATACTGCGTCTTGAACTGCGTCAAGTCGTTCTTGGTCTGATTGGTCTGCGTGGCGGTCTGATTTATCTTTTCGAGATTCGCCCTGTCAGTTGCTGCCTGTTGGCTTGTGACACCGCTTGTGGACTGCGCATAAGAAGAGCTTGTGACAGTCTCACCCGCGCCAGAAATCGCCGTGTTGCAGTTCAAAGCAAGCGTAACGTTGGTGACAATGGTACCATGCACAACGCCGTCTTTGTCCTTGTAACGTATCATGTCGAGCGGGAACAAATACGGTGCAGACTTAATAGTGGCGCTATATGGGCGGTAGGCAAACCCGCCCCGTGCAGCTTGCAGTTCCTTCAAAACACCCTCGTAGGCGTTGGTCAGGAAACCGCAGTCACTTAGATCAAGCGTGTAATCTGCTGTGCCGGACAAGTATGTGTTGCCCTTGCCATCGTCACAGGTAAAGCCGGTAATGGTGATGTCGTTCTCCAACATATCGCTGGAATAACGCTCACTTGCGGTGATGGTAACGCCGGTCTGTTCGTACCACTTTAGTACAAGCCTTCCGCTGCCATCCATGAACGCGCAAGTACCGGTAAGCTGTGCACACCATTGCAAGAGCTGCCGGTAGGTCAGCTTCTGGTTAGTATCCGGCAGACCGCCGATGCTGAAATAGTGGTTTGGCAGTACCGAAACATCTGTTGCAAGCGTGACATTGCAGATGGAGCAGATTTTCTGGATAAGTGCGTCAACATGGACAGGGAAGGAGAGCGCGGAAGCGTTCACTTCACGGTCAAACAAGACCATGTAGTCCAGTGCGGAAATGCTTATCGTACTCAGCTTGCGGGGCGGCGTGTCCACGATGAACAGACCGCAGGGAACGTATGCAACGTCTTGATCGGAGGACGCAGAGCCAAGAATCATGCGCCCAAGAACGCCCTTGCCGAGCGTTGCTCCATCAAGGACACTGGCAAGCTTGATGCCGATTTTAACGTTCAGGACAGCGCCCTCAAAGGAAACATCATTGAACTTGCCATCGTAGTTCCGCAGTTTTAAGGACAGTTCAGACGCGACCGCAGAGCCGACCTCGATTTTACTGTTGGTCACGCAATACCGGTCAATCTTTAAACCGCCCTGAATGATATCCGCATCTGTGATGGTGAACGTCTTACCGCCAGCAGTAACCTCAATAAGAGCAGTCTGTTGATTGCCCTCGTTGAAGGATTTTATAATATCTTGCGATACATTGACCATCAGTGTGCAGCCCTTTCGATGATGTTAAAGGATATCCCCTCCCAGCGATTCATACGGGAATTGTACATCGGCACAGCACGGTCACCAACGTAGAACTCGCTGGTTTTCCAATCGCCAGCCATTGCGTCAAGATAGGTAACGTTGATGTACTCCGGGTTGAACGCTTTTAGGATAGCAGCGGCTTCTTTTATCGTAGTGTATTTCCATTCCAGTTCCAGCTTGACGCACTGTCCAAGACGTTTCTTGTCCATCTTGTTATCCTCTGTGCGTCCAGCATCGGATGCCGAAATGTCCTGTAACCGCCACTGATAAGAAGAGGGGCATTTAAGATACTGCCCATCCACGCTCCGAATCGGATTGTACTGGTCAAGCTCCATAAATGCCCCTCCTTTAAGTACCTACCGGGATAATCGTTTTTCCATTGCGCTGATTGGTTCTGTTCACCGCCTGATAGAAGCTGGAAACGTTAACCTCCGCGCTCCCTTCCTTCTCAAGCAGAGCCTGCAACAGCTCGTTCTGACGGCGCAGAAGCTGGTTCTGGCGCTCCATTGCAGCTTCAACACCTTCGCGGATGCCCTCAACGATTTGGTCATTGTTGGCAACAGCCGTGTGACCGCCAAGAGAGCCGACCATTTCAGCACCGGCTTCGCGGGCAATGAACAGCTGTCCGGCATCCGGGAAGCCGCCGCTTGCAAAGCCGAAGATGTTCTTGAAAAAATCAACAACATTTCCTACGGCACCGCCAATCCAATTGCCAATATCGCCAATCACTTTCTTTCCGGTGTCAATGATAGTACTAAAGAAGCCGCCGGAAGAACTAGAACCACCGGTAGAATTTCCGCCGGAAGTCCCACCGCCCGGAGAAGGTTTTATGACGTTTCCAACCGCGCCGAGAGCGCTAAAAATTGCACCAATCCAATCTCCACTAATAGCTTTGACAACGGCCATGCCACCATTGATCAACGCGCCCAACCAATTTGCGCCAGAGCCTCCACTAGAGCCAGAGCTTCCACCTGATGTACCACCGGAAGAGCCGCCACCAGAGCCGATACCTAAGTTGGAACCAAGCTGTTTAAGAAAGTTCAGACCAGATTTAAGGATGTCTCCCCAGTTAGTGTCAAACGCATCAAAAATAAATTTTGTGAGTTTTTTTACTCCGTCTTTGATACCAAGAGATTCCCAGGCATCGGAAAAGTCAATCCCAAGCTGGTTCAAGAACCGCTTTGTGCTTTTTAAGATAGAATCCCAACTGTCAGAGAAAAACTTCCCAATGCCGCTGTCTTTGCTGAACAAGTCACTGAAGAACGATTTCAGCCCACCATACGCCTGTTTCAAGAGGGGAACTTGGTCAATAACCTCGCCAACTTTGGTTTTCAGAGCATTAAAGGTGGTAATGACGTTTTTCACGCTGTCGATGGTGTCAGACACGTTCTTGATAGCAGTAGAAACCTTGTTAAAAACAAGGTAAACGCCCTCAAACGCCTTTTGGATGGCAAGACCAGCAGCACCGAAGAAACCGTTATACTGGTACTCGTTCTCAATCTCCGCAACGCTCTTTTTCACAAAAGACCGGATATCAGAGACAGCGCTCACAAAACCATCATGCGTGTTCAGGATGGACTTTGATGCAGAGGTAAGGGCATCAACGGAAGATTTGAAGCCATTGGAGATGTCTTTGCCAGCCTTAGTAACAGCGTCAATGCCCTCTGTGAAATCGCTCAAGTCGGTTTTCATCTTCTTGAACCAACCACCGAAGCTGTCGTTAGTGGTGCGCACAGAACGTTTCAGCGCGTTTGCGGTTTCCATCATGGACTTGCCGCTTGCGTCAACGGAAAAGCTGATAGAGCCACCGCGCAGACCGTAGTTTTCGTCTGCCAGCTGAGAACCGATGGTTTTTACCGCGTCAGACACGGACTGGATAGCGTTCACCGCAAGGTCTTTGGCAGCGGAGATACCGTTAGCAAGACCTTCTACGATGTAACCACCGTAGCCCTTAAAAACTTTGGAGGGGGAGTTGATTTCAAGTTCAGTCTGCGCTTCTTCTTTGATTCCGTCCGTTACAGCCTTGACGGCATCATCCGCAACGCTCTTTTTGCCAACGATGCCTTTTGCGATGCCATCTATGATGTTTTTGCCTACACTGACCGGATTGAACTTGGAGATTTTATCAATCAGCTTTCCAAACCACGTTACAGCGTCCTTAATTCCGTTTATAACGTCCGCAATCAGAAGAATAAACTTTTCTGCAAAGTTTCCGTTCGCCGCAATTGCAAGCCGGTCGGATTCATCAACACCCTTTACAATCCATCCAACGAATACGCCGATGTTATGGATTGTTTGAGCGATGCCCATTACAAAATTTTCGATGAAGTTGCCGTTCATCTGCAAATCCAAGCGGTCTGTTTCGGAAACTCCGTTTTTAATCCAACCAACAAAGATTGCAATATCGTTAATGATGTTCCCAATCGCGGTAACGGCAGCAGCCGCAAAGTTTGCAACGCTTTCGCCAATAGACTTGAAGGAATTGAACCAGCCGGTTTCCATTCCAAAGGCAGTTTTCTGATTTTCACTTCCAAGCTTGCGAACGGCTACGGAAATAGCTTCAAAGCCTATAACCGCAAGACCCGCAACAGGATGACCGGATACGATAAGCCCGATACCAGCAAGCGTTGTAACTAAATCCCAAACATCAAGGTCGAGTTTTTTCACAACTTTTGAAATGGAATCGAACGCGGAAGTGATTCCTTCCTGCCAGCTTTCGGGGAGCAAATTCAGGATGGATTGACCAAGATTAGAAAGAGATTCTTTCAGATATTCAATGGATTCTCCAAGCTTTCCATCGGTAAGAGATATATTCCAACCCTGTTTGAACCCTTCCGCTGCGAGGTAGACAAGCGCCCTTACACGCTCAAGACCTTTTCGGAATTTTTCGCTATTCTGATAAAGACTTACAAACCTTGCAACGATAATGCCAACGGCAACCGCAGCTGCCATTATCGGGTTTTTCCAAAGCTTCAAGACTGCTTCAATCAAAGAACCTTCACCTTTGATTTTTTCAAGAGCAGTAAGAACGGCATTGCTAATTGCCCATGTTGCAAAACCGGCTGCAATTCCAGAGACAAGCGGAAGCAGCTTTTCAAGTTTTGCCTTGATTTCATCAACGGAAGAACCAACGTAGTTCTTGAACATATCGTAACCGGACAAGTCTACATCGCCCAAGATATTGCCAGCAGCGCCAGCACCAGAGCCCGAACCACCGGAAGAGCCATTGTCCTTCTGGATAACGTTCAGTTCATCAAATCCCATGATGTAGTTCTTGAACGCCTTTGCAGCCTTGCCGGTCGCTTTGGTGGTATTGTCCATCGCATCCGTTACGCCACCAACAGCATCGCTTGCACTGCTGAAATCGGGAAACTCCACCTTAACGCCCATTAGCGTTGCAATGCCGGTCACAATCTCTTTGATAAGCTCAACGGCTGCGATCAGCGGAGGGAGAATGGATTTCAGGGCGGGGTAGAGCAAAGAACCAACGGCGCGAGCCAGACTGTTCAGCTGTGCCTGCAAGATACGAATCATGTTCGCAGGGCTAGACAAAGTGCGGGCGAAGTCTCCCTGTGCATCGGTGGTTTGCTTCATGATAGCAATGTAACGAAGCACAGCCTTATCAGCCTGAGACAGGGTAGAAACGCTCTGCGAATAGCCAAGATTAAGCAATTCCTGTTGCAACCGTGCTTGCGACAAATCAACGCCCAGACGGCGAATTGGCTCCAACTCGCCGGAAATAGCTGCCTGAATTTTCGTGAAAGATTCCGCAACAGGGATATTCTTTAAAGAAGCAAGGTCGTAGCCAAGCTGGGTCAGGTTCTTTGACAGCACATACGCCTTGTCGCTTGCCATGCCAAACGAGGTGGTCAGACCCTGAATCGTTGCCATGTTGTTCATGGCTTCGGTTGGGTCGATGCCAAGCAGGGTTTCCATCTTGTTGATGAACGTGCTTGCTTCTCCGGTCAGCTCCTTCATGGACACGCCGAACAGGTTTGCGGCTTCATAGTAGCTGTTGAACTTCTCCGCTGCGTTGCCAAGATAGGTTGCAATGGCTTTCAGCGAAACCAGCTTTGCGGCAGACCGCATAAAGCCATTCAGCTGGTTGGAAAGGCTCATGTAGCTCTTTGCGGATTTACTGCTTGCTTTTGTAGCGCCGTCCGTTGCCGCAATGACCTTTTGGATGTTGGAAGGCAACTTCGCGAACGAATTTCCTACTGTTTCGATTTTGGAAGCAAGCGGGTCAAGGGCATCTGTGATTTTCTTGCAAGAAGTGGCAAAATCATCCAGTGTCTTTGAATCAAGTTTGCTACTAAAATCTGGAATTTTTGCAATGGAATTAAGCGCGCTGCTTACACTTCTAAGGCCAGACGCATCAACTTTGGAAAGCGGGGATAAGCCGTTTTGCAGGCTATTCATTTTGCCTTTCAGCCCAGAAAGGTCAAGGCCTTTCAAATCGACCGAAGAAATTCTAGTTAATGCACTAGCAACAGAACGGATGCCTTTTGCGCTTTCAGACAGGTTCACATTGGAAATCCTGTCCATAAAATCATTGATTCTACTAAGTCCATCCATACCAGACGAAGCAGACTTCAACGCAGAGATAGACTTTGTTAAAGTGTCAAGGCTAGAACATACCTTGCCTATACTACCTTTTGTGCGCAGTTTGGAAATGGCGGTAGTGAGCTTGTCAATATTAAGCTCTGCGCCCTGCGATTCCGCAGAGATTTCTACGGATAAGCTTGTAATATCAACATCAGCCATCACTACCACCATCCTTCTGATTCATCATGGAGAACATTGCCCTCTTGATGCGTTCCTGCGCTTCCATTGCGCGTTGGTATTCGTATTCGTCTTGCTCTTTCTGCGTGAGCGGAATCGGTCTATCCATGTATTTGATTGGGCTAGACCCTTTCTTGCGGAACATATTGCCAACCGTAGAGGAAAGTGCAGATGCTGTGTAAAAGCCGTTTCTCCATGCTTCAACATTGGCTCTGCGGGCGCGTAGTTCTTCCGCGTCCCGGTAGACCTTTGCCAGCCAGACGTCATCACGCCAGAACTGGTCATATGTCATGCCAATGGAGATGTAATAAGCTTCTACATCGTGGAACAGCTTAGACACAGAGAATGGCTCTGTGTCGCTGTCCGGTTCTTGAGACTGTGAGGTTACACAATCTCCCACGTTGCGTTTTTTGCGGTCTTGTCCTCTTCATCGGTGGCGACCAGAGCCTTGATAGAATCTGCGTACATCTCCATCAGGGCGGCCATCAGACCTTCCTTGTCCTCGATGTGCGCAAGCATATCATCGACCAGCTTGCGCTTGATACCCTTGTTGCGGGCGATGAACGCACCGTAGAACAGAGCAGAAGTGTTCTTGATAGGGTTGATGCCGTTGGAGAACTCGTAAATCTGGAAACCGTTGCGCTCCGTAGCTTCTGCGCTCTCGCGGGTGAAAGTCAGCTCGTAAGTGTTCTTGCCATCGGGGGAATGAAAGTTGATAACCTTAGCAGCCATAATAAATGCTCTCCTTTATAAATAGGGGCAGAACCAAATCCAATGTTCAGTTCTGCCCGGTTTGATTGATTTGTTTTTTTGCGGTTTACATGCCGGTGAGGGTCAGTTTCTCGCTGAAACTCGGGGTGGAGTGGAAAATGCAATTGATGGTCATTTCCACAACCTCGTCCACGCCAAAGCCGGACAGACCAACCTGATGCATACCCTGCCAAGTGAAGCCGGAGCCGTCCTGCATCTTCAGAGCGTAGTACTTGTCTGTGTTGGATTCCGAAGTTTCATCGTAACCGGCATCTTTGACCTTCTTGTAGTCATCCTTGTTGTAGTTGGCGGTAAAGGCTTTGGTGTCAGCCTGAATGATGCCGAAAATCTGCTTCTGCATACCATCAGACAGGGTGGTTGCATCCAGAAGGTTCGGGTCGGAGATCAGGTCGGGCACATCCTTAATGTCGCACAGCTTCGTCAAAGCGGTTGCGCTGTCGCCACAATACAGGGTAGTATTCAGACCGGAGATAGCAGTACTCATAGAATGTTTACCTCCTTATTTTCGGTAAATCATTCCGTCCTCTCCGATTGTTGCCCCATAGCTGCAATCAATCCGATAGACGGAATTGTTGTACAGCCCATTCAACGGGGCAAACGATTTTCGATAAAAATTGAGCGGTTCCAATACAGAATCCACGATGTCCACAATGGAGCGGGCTTCTGCAATGCGTCCGCTGGTTTTGTTGGAATAGACACGCACACGCAGAGAAACGGCAGCATACTTGCTTCGTCTGGAAGAATCCTTGTGAGTTGGAACATTGCTGTTTTCCTCTATCTGCACACACGGAAACTTCTTGACGTTGCTGTCATTGATTTCACCGGTGACAAAGATACCGGGGACTTGCTTTCGCAGTTCCGTGGCAACAGCCGTGAAGATGGAATTGAAATAATCAATCAACTATTCCAAACCTCCCTCCACGTTGCTTCGACCTGAGAAGCCATTTCCTCAACAGCCCCCCACATAGCCATAGCCGCATCGTTGCCGCTGGTGTAATTCAGCTGGCCTTTGCCTTCTACTTCCTTGACAGGCGTACCAGCATTGCCGGATTCTCCGTAGTAGTACCAGCGCTTATGCTTGCCGTTTTCCTTACCGTATGTGCCATGCTCACCAATGTTGTCAGGCAAAGGGAGCGGGCCGACCGTTCCGGCAGCGCCCCATCCCTGATGCGTAACGCCGGTGCCAAATTCGATGTGAGCAACCGCTTTGCCCTCTGCAACGATGGTGCAAGTGTTTCCGTTCTGCTCAACATGGCAAGAGACGTCGTTGCTACCGGCATATTCTGCGTTGTCAAAGCGAACTTTCGCCACATCAAGTCCTTTGTCGGCCAACGCCTTTGCAAATAACTGCGCCTTTTGGTTCAGGGTGGTCTTGTATTTGCGAATATCTTCCTCAGCCTGTTTAAGTCCGGCATCGCTCAACCTCACTTTAATTTTCACTTGTAGCCACCTCCTTCAGCGCATATAACGTGTCCGTGATATGCTCTGCGACCTTGACCACAATGTAATTGAAGGGCTTTGAAACGTCCGTCTGAAACCAGACGTGCGTACCTTCATAAAGCGGTGTGTTGTGTTTTTTGCTGGACGAACTGACAACATAGCTGTAATCCGTGAACGAGCCGAAAGGGCTTGCTTCTGCAGAACCAGTAGGCGGGCTGACGTTCAACATCAGCTTTGCGGGGTCACTCCACGTCTGCGATGTTTCGCCGGTTTCGTTTCCCCATTCGTCCACAACAGGTTTTTTCTCGCCGATAGGGTTTGAATACCAAAGCGGGCGTTTGTCCAGCGGGCTTCCATTGAACATCAGCCGATAACACCTACTCTCGGAACAACTTCGTTCAGCAGGGACTGCGCCACATCGGAATTTTCCCACACACGAGTAATGCCATTGTTGGTGTAGCTCGTCTGTCCGTTTGCGCCGATGTGGTTGTACAGTTCCGCTGCAATGCGTATCTGCAACGACTGATACTGCAAGGGCAGCTCGTCCGGTCTGTTGCCGAATGGGTAGCCCTGTGCAAATATCTTGTCTTTGGCAAAATCAAGCAGCAGGTCGAAGAGTGGGTAGTCCTCGTCCGTGACTTCACGGTCAAGTGCCGGGGCGATGTACTGCCCCAGCTTGACTGCCGCTTCAGAATACTGATCTCCCATGCTGCTTTCCTCCTTTTGCCTTAGTAAGCCTTGATGCAGTACACAGCGTCCATGCGCTCAAAGGACGGCAGGACGATTTCAGAAGCGTAGACGTTGGCATTGACCGGGTGAACGGTCAGCTCAGTGGTGATGGCAACGCCAGTGTTCACGATGGACACGGATGCACTAGACTGGCCAGACAGCAGGTCGGCTTCCTCAGGAGTAGTGCCATACCAAGTGCTGCCCAGAGCGCCGGAAGGAGCAACCACCACCATGCCATCGGGCAGATACTTCTCGCTTGTGCTATACTGGTCTGCCTTGAACATCTTGTCGTACAAATGGATGGTCAAACCAGTTGCAGATTCGATAATCTGCCGTGCTTCAGCGTCCAGCAGAACGGCGTTTGCCTTTGCGGTGACAGTCATGAACCGGTTCTTCACCTCATCCGCAGCAATCATGTTGCGGAAGGTTGCGGTGTTCATGTACACCTCAGTCACGACTTCGCCCACGCTTGCCAGAACAGCATCCTTTGCAGCGTTCAGGTCGGCAATTGGGGTGGCGGTAGTGACGTTCCACTTAGACTTCGTAGCAGAGACTTCCTTGAAATTGGTGTTCTTCCAAGTGCCATCCGGGTCATAGTTGTAAGTGTAGTTCACGCCGTTTGCTTTGATGGTGATGCCGGGAACGCCATTGACGGGAGCCAGCAGCTGCCAGATCATGCGTTCAGGCACGATACGAGCGCCGGTGATAAGCTGTGCGGTGTCATCATACAGGCGGTTCATCACGTCACGAGCATAGGGGTCGTTGCTGTCCAGAACACGAAGGATTTCCTGACGGTCTTTCTCGCCCAGATGGTAGCCCTCACGGAAGAACGGCATCTCAGTCTCATCAAACTTGAAGCCCTCACGGGTACGGAACGTAGCCTTTGCGTCAAATGCGCTGGGCATCAGGGACACGCCCACGCCCTTGTGACCACGCAGCCACTTCAGGTCAAGACCGGCCTTCTTTTTTGCAGGGAACAGTGCATCAGATGCAAAGGGCATCGCATTGGTAGGGTCATTCGTCCAATAGGCGGCAATCGCAGCCGGGGCAAAGATTTCCTTAAGATTCAGTGCCATGTTGTTTTACCTCCTATCAAGCGTTTACGCTGATGTTGTCACGACAGAAGATGCCGGGGACGGCAGTCTTGAGTGCCTTGATTGCGTCAGCGTCAAAGGTGAAGCTGGAACTTGCCGCTGCCTTCTTGGTGTCGATAACACCGCGAATCAGCAGAGCGGCATTGGGGTTCTCTGCCGGGTCAACGTCATACAACAGGATGCCGTCAGCGTTGATGGTCTTAGAACCAGTCTCGCCAGCAGCAACAGCTTTCTTGCCAGCCAGCGTCATGGGATAGCCAGCCTTAACCGCAGCATCTTCGGTCACGGTAAAGGGAATGGCGGTGTAGTCATTGGAAGCAAGGATGGTATCGTTGATTCCGTTGACCGTGTTTCGGGTAAACTTCATGTTTTCCTCCTTGTTAATGGAAAGCACTCATTGCGTCACTCGATGCCTTAGAAGCATTGGCATTCTGCTGTGCAAGGTTCTTGGCAAATGCCACGCCCTCACTATCAGAGCTGCTTTTACCATCCGCACCGGGAGGTGTGGGCATATCCTTCAGCAGAGAAGCCTTGTATGCGGTGTCATGGGCGGTCATAAACTCCGACTGGAACTTAAACACCTTGTCCATGTCGCCGTCAGCCAGTGCAGATGCAGCCTTGCCAGCCAGTTCAGCGTCATAACCCTGTGCAACGAACTTCTCACGGTAAGATGCAAGGGTCTTTTCCTTGACAAGGTTCTCTTTGTCGGCAGTCAGGGCTTCAATCTGCTTCTGCATCTCTGCCAGCTTGTCAGCCTGTTCCTGTGCGGCGTTCTCGTCATCGGTACGCTTTGCTTTGAGCTGCTTCTTGTACTCGGCAGCTTCGCCGTTGGCTTTCGTCACGGCGTTGCGCAGCTTCTCGACCTCTGCGTTAGGGTCTGCAACCTTTCCCAGCGCAGAAATGATTTCATCGGCGGTCATGCCCTCTTTATAGGCATCACCAAGCAACACATTGAGTTTCATATCGTTAATTTCCTCCTGCGTTTTTTTACCGTTGCTTCCCTGCAACGCTGCGAAATTTGTATCCCGGCTTCCCTGCCGGAATATGCAAAGGGTTATTCGCCCTCTGTTTCTTTATTGATGCTGTCAGCCTGTCCGCCTGATGTTTTGTTGACGTTAACAACTTGTTCAGGCTGTTGCTTCTGCGGTTTCGGAGCTTTCCCATCCTTGCCTAGCTTGCCAGCGGCAATCAGGAAGGGCTTACTCATTTCGTAAGCAGCCTGCGGGTCGGGGAACAGACCGGGCGTTGTGAACGCCAACTGCGGGTCAATTGGCTGCTGAATCATCTGTGCGAAAATCTGAACCTTGCTCTGCTGGTTATCGTACTGACGGCGGGGCAGTTTGATGTTGATGTCACTTGCCATCAGCTTAGAACCAGCCGTATCACGCAGGATTTTCAGCATCACAGACAAGCTTTGGCGCTCCGAGAACTTGAACATATTCTCGTACTGCTGCGCCCTTGCTTCTGTGTGATTCCAGCCGTTGCGGACGATAACTGCGCCCACGTTGTCAGACGTTGCATTCTCGCTACCAGTGGCACTGGGCATGGCAGTCAGGCTGCGGTACACGTTCAACATGGAATCAAGCAAGGTCTGGCTCTGCTGCTGGTCAAGCTCGTTTGCAATCTGCGAAACAGATGCGGGCAAGCCAGAAGTGGATTTCAAGCACATTGCGCCCAATTCCTTGACCTGCTTTAGAGCATTTTCGTCCACAAGGCAGTTCGTGAACACCATGATGGACTGGATAAACTGTGCCACGCCGTCCAGACGGTTGCTTTCAAGGTCGTTGATGGCATCCAGAACAGGAATAGCCGGTTCAAACAGACCCATGCGCTCCGGGTTGAGCTTGTATTCGATCATCGGCAACATTCCAAGAGAATGATTCTCCGATTTTGTGACTTTGCCGTTGTCGATTTCAAAATACTGGTTTGGTGTATACACGCAAATCAGGTCGTTCAAATCATTCTGATAATTGCGCGGGATGTGCAGCACGTTGGCAATGGGTTTGTGCCCGATGCCGGAGTTGTAAATCACATACGCCATATCAGGGTCAGGAACGTCCACCAGCAGGGGCGTTTCGTCCGGGTAATTGCCGTTGTACCCCTTGTCAGGAAGAACGATGCGGTATCCCTGTCCGCACTCCAACATCCACTGCCAGAGCCGCCGATCAAGCGCATCCTTGCCCTCATACTGCAAAGCGTTGGACAGACGGGCGATTTCCTCGCCGTCACCTGTTGCCGTTTCAGACCGAACATAAGAGCAGGGAGTGCCGCTCATGTAGCCCGTGTAGAAGCCCACGCACTCGTTGGCATGGTTCTCTACAATGCGGTTAGTGATTTCAGCGTGGTATTCCTTCGTGCGGAGGAGGACAGGCTGACTGCCCAAGTAGTAGTTGTGCAGGAAACGAATCTCGTTCTTGTTCAGCAGATGAATAGGTTCTGCCTTGCCCATAACCACTTTCAGCACGTTTGCCTGATTGATTTCCGTCTCCGGCGTTTCAATCGGTCTGCGTCCGGTCAGCGGATTATTCAAAAATCCGCCAACTACAATCTGATACTCAGCCATACGTTCCTCCTTTCCGGCAAAATAAAAAGCGCAGCGAAACAAACCCGTTAAGGTCTATCTCACTGCGCTTACAACTGCGCTTCAAAAGCTATTCAGTTTTTAAACTTTGGTACGGAGACCCATGTATCTTTTGGAAGGTTGGAATCTCCAATTGTAATCCAATGGCAAAGGGGGCACAGAAGAGAGAACTTGCCTTCCACTTCGCCAAGATAACGTCCGCAATCACACGGATTGCCGTTTGCGTCTTTTCGAGGACGCTTGCATCTGACTTTTGCTACCATCTGTGCTCCTTTCGTTGGATTTCTGGAAACAGGCTGTTGAGCACAGACCTGTCAGAAGCTACTGGGAAACTATTCGCACTTCCAGCCGTGCTATTCTTCGCCCGAAGAAAACCATTGCAGCCTTTACATTCAGTTGTCGGACAGACGTAAAACGGGTAAGCTGCAATTTTGGTGCTACATAATGGATTTGAACCAATGTATGCTCGGATATGAGCCGAGTGCTCTAACCATACTAAGCTAATGTAGCATAAAAACCCGGCTTGATTGGTTAACCGCTGCTCTTTGCAATGCCATGCCTAAACATTACATTGAGAGCCGGGAATAGCGGTGGAGGTTTTGGAGAATAAGTCCATGCAAAGCTAGGTAGTTGGTTGTGCTGCGTAACGGAATCGAACCGTTGCTTGCCAGCCGTGGGGGAGACAGGCTGGCATTCCCCTTACAATTGGAAACGCAACATATAAAGTCCGGTGAAGGCGAAAGAGCGAGAAAACCTCCACCGGTGAAAGGAGGAATATGCTTGTTGACACGCACGCGAGTAAAAATGACAAAACCTCGCGTGCAAGCTATTCCTTTAAGGGAAGCTACAAAACTTCCTGCGTACATTATAAGCCTTGTCAAGTGGTGAAATCAAATAAATAGACCCAGCGAACACAATATATTGTGTTTTTAATCAAAAAGGTCTCTTGACAGGCTCAATTTTACTGATTCCGTTATACAATTCATCGGCAAGCTGTGCCAGACTGTCCGGCGCATCATCGTGCGGAACTTTGCCAAGCTGCGTGAACATTGTCACTTGCTCCATGAATGCCTTGTACTCTTTCGACTGGTGTTTTTCGTCAAGGAAGTAAAACCGCTTGATATCCGGCGCATACTGGATGATTCTGGATAGCTTGCTTTGCCCACTGGGCGCACGTTGGCTGCGGACAGAGCAGTGATAGCCCTGCTGCCGGAGCTGGCTGTCTACCACATCGCAATATTCGTCGCCGCCGTTGTTGGCTTCGCCACGCACCACATTGATTTTGTGCTGGATGATTTTGCCCACGACTTCCGGTCTGGTCACGGTCTTGTCGCCGTTATTAAACACAAGGTCAGGGATAAACACGGCATCGCCGTACACATAGGCGATAGGACAAGCAGTAAAGTCACCGCCACCCCATGCAATATCCATGACCATGAGCTTGCGATCAGGCTCTCCATCAGGCAGAACGCCGTTAAAGTATCGCAGCTCATCGGCAGGGAATAGCAGGCCTTCACGCACATAAGGTTTACCCATGTACTTTGCCCACCATGTTGCATCATCAATGCTGGCTTTCATGTCGACATAGTAGGCATCATCAAATCCCACGCCGTAGTCATAATTGAAATTGCTGTGTCCGTTCTCGTCCACAGCGGGAATCACCCGGAATCTGTACTTTGGATTGTCTGCGTACTGGCTTTGGATGCGCCCCAGAGGGTCAAGCACGTTCCAGCGTGTGCCGACCATCAATTCCAATGCGCCCTGCTTTTTACGGTCTTTCAGCTGGTTCAGGTATGCATCATACTTGTTGTTCAGACGCTCAACGTTCAGGCTTTCCTCCAAGTCCTCAATCAGGTCATCACTGTACAAAACACCGCCCTCGCCGATTTCAACAGCGCCGGTCAGCGTACCGCCAATGGAGCGGCAAGTAAGGGTAGGGAAACGCTTTTTACGGTTCAGGTCAACGCTTTCGTCCTTTGCGCTCTTGTCCACAAGCTGAACGTCAGGAAAGATTTTGCCCCAGTTGTAGGTCACAGGGTCAGTGATGATGGACAACACTTCGCCGTAGAAGCCGTTGGTCAGCTTGTCAGAATGTCCGCTCATGACCGATGCAACGTCCGGGCGATTGCCCATAAGCCATGTGATAAAGAAAATGCACAAGGTGCTGTTATGGGTAGGAATTAGCCGTTTGCCAGCGCAATATACGCCGCCCTCAACCTGAATGCAGTTGCCCTGCTTCGGCTCGATACGCTCAAATCCACAGAACGCTACACGGCGAGGTTTAGAGAACTCCTTTAGCTGCTTTCGAGGAACAACGCAGGGAATAGGACAGGTAGGATTAAAAGAGATGGAATAAACTGTCAGATTGCCTTTAATGCCACTAGATGATACACGAGGTGGATATTCAACCACGCTGCATCTCCATCCAAAGGTAGAAACCAGCGTGACAAAATCATCTCTCATTTGCGGCTCTGTGGTAGAAAAAGCGTACCGATGCTCTTTTGCCCGTAACGTACCGTCTGTATCGAGCAGACCGGCAAGCAATTCCATACGCTGTGCAATGCTAGCTGTAAAGTATTCTTCTGGGATATGCTTCACGCAGCGGCGGTGGCTATGGCACATATCGCCTTTTTGAAGTGCTTGTCGCAAACCAGAGAATCCGTAGTACTCAACACCAGTGTCCTTGTGAACCGTATGCCAGCTAACCGGGTATCCATCGTTAATGACGCGCTCGACAATTGCTCGATCATAAGGCGGTTCGCAAATATCCGGGTGTTGGTTACGACCGTCGCCAAGCCATGCGCCCAATGTGTACGGCTCAACGGGCAGTTTTTTATACTTTCCCTCAATAAAATTTTTGAACGGAACCTGATAACAGAATCTTATGCCATCTTTTGTATCAGCAACATAATCCTCCATCATCCGCTTAGTTTCGACCACATCAAATCCGTTCTTATGACGGTTAAAAACCGGCCACTCATGGTTTTCGTGGCAGTCAATGTATGTGCCATCAGAGAAATGGCAGCGCACATCAAGCTGGCATTTAGGCGAAACGGCCAGCACTTTTACAAACTGGCCTTTGGGACTGATAACTTCATCACCGACCTGCAAATCGCCGTGATTTTTCCAGCCACTTCTTGTTAAAATCGGCGTATCATCGCTCAAAGCCTTACCTACGCGAGCCGGAAGACTGACCCCCAAGAAGTCTATCCGCTTATAGAACAAGTCCTCTAGGTCGTCTGCCAACACTTTCAGCACTCTGCGTCTCGGCTGATAGAACTTCTTCTCCGGCGCACGATTCCATTCAAGGTAGATGCAATAGCTGTCGAACACATCCTTTGCTTCAAACAGGTACGTCCGGCTGATAATGTTATAGACCTTTGCCACGTCCTCGCCTGTTTTCATCTTGCCCATCATGGTTGCACAGACAGAGCGCAACTCGCCAGAATATTTGTAGGCATCGAACCGCTTGTCTTGCGACAGAGCGTCCCTCAAATTCACGACCGCTTGAAACCAGTCCTCGTAGACCTGTGCTTCTGTCGGATTCTGCTTTGCATACGCTTTGATGCTATCAATGATGGCGATACACTGTTTTGGCTGCATAAAAAAATAGGCACCCCCTACCTGAAAATGTAAAGAGTGCCTACAACTGCACAAAAATCAAATATTCGGTTTTATTCTAGGTTGCGAAAAGCGTCAACTGAAAATATCACAAAACGCACCTCGCAACCACAACCACAATGAAGAACCCGGTAAGCAATCCAACGACTGCCCCCGCAAGCCAGTCATACGAGTTTCTGTTGTTCCACTTATCCATAGGCTCTTACTCCTTTCACCTGTTCTGTTCAGTAATCCGATACCATGTCTGGCGGGTTAGATAAATCCGTGTTCCTTTGCGTAGGATTCAAGATGAGGGCATTTGTCCAAAAGCGGATTGTCCTTGACGCATTCTTTGACCGCTTCGTTAATTCCAACTTCAAGAACATACTCTAATATACCAGCGGTTATGTTTTTTATGAACCGATTGCAACCTTCCGATTCTTCCCAATTCATCTGTTTCATAGCAATCCCCTTTTACTCATCGCAAACAGTCGGCTCACGCTTTCCATCTGAACCGAGTTTCGTCAAATAGTTTATGTATCTTTTGAAGATTGTATCGTCTTGACCAAATGAAACATAAACTGCGAGCATAATTTGAATCGCGTCATCTGTATTCTTTGGTTCTACGATAATTTCCTCATTTTCAAATTCTACAGTGCAATTTGCTTGCTCGCAAACATACAAAAACGAGAACAGTTCTGTGCATCCGGGAAAGTCGAACACTGAACGTAGTTTGATTTTTCCACCTGCTACAATTAAATGCCCATAAGGAGAATCTGCTATCAAATTAGATTTTTTCATGTTAGTATACCCTTTCTGCTGATTTTATATTGCCACACCTCAACAGAAATGGTATAATACTGATGTACTATCATCCTGTTGAGGGATTGGTGGTTCTTGTTTGTAGCAGCGGCCTGTGGTGGGTCGCTGCTTTTTTATTTTTCTTCTTTGTTGGCATACTTGCGTGTGGTGGCCGCATCAGTGATACCATACTTTTCACGATACTTTTTGACCGTGCGCCAGAACGTAGCAGATTTCAGCCCAAGTTCGTTCATCATAATCTTCGGCGTGGTCTTTCCGTTCTGCCAGTCATTATAAAGCTGCCGGAACTTCTCTTCGTCTACTTCGACAGGCTTTCTACCCTTATACTTTCCTTCCGCCTTTGCGATTTCAATTCCTTCCTTCTGCCGTGCCAACATCGTTTCACGTTCCAGTTGCGCCAGAGCCGCAAACACGGTCAGCATAAATTTTCCGTTAGGCGTAGAAGTGTCGATGTTTTCTTTCTGGCTGACGAATTTGACGTTCTTTTTTTCAAGTTCTTCAACAATTTCCAGAAGGTCTTTCGTGGAACGTGCCAGACGGCTGAAACTCTCAATCACAAGAGTATCTCCCTCACGAACAAACGCCAGCATCTCTTTCAACTGCGGGCGGTCGGTGTTTTTGCCACTCATTTTGTCAATGAACACTTTTTCAACACCAAGCTGTTCCATAATGACTTCCTGACGAGCCGTGTTTTGCCCGGCTGTCGAAACTCTTACATACCCAACTTTCATTTTTGCGTCCTCTCTTTCTATCACAGATTATATCATATTTTGATAGTACTGTCAATAACATTTTTGATAGTTAAAATTGCGAAAATTGTTTATTTCGACCATTTTGTATATAAAAATTCCGACATTTTATTCAATGGACATACGAGGGGCAAAGCTTTAAAATATTCTCACAAACAAAAAATCCACCAGCTGAAAGCTGATGGACTGTCTGCAATAGAAAGGAGAAAAAACATGAACTTTCCCACGACAACCGAAGAATTTCTGAAAACATTCGCCCACGGCAAAGAGCCGACCAGCGAGGACAGGGAGTACGCAGAAGCTCTGGGCAAGCTGTCCGAACTGAACTATTGGGCAGGGTACGAAGCGGGAGCGGCCAAAAATAATGGCTAAGTTTTGTGCAAAACGTAGAAAGTGGTTTGTCAAGATGAACGAACACTAAATGTTGTGTTTCGTTGGTCTATTTCCGCTTGACTTTACTACATTTTGCAATTACACTTAATGCACCTCAAAGAAAGGAGATGAAAATATGGCAAGAAGTCCCTACATCGAAGCATACCGCCATCAGGTGGCAGTTGGCTTCACCGACCGTCAGTATGAACTGCTGGTGGAGCACTGCAAGAAGTGCCGCGTGTCACTGTCACAAGCCGTCCGCGATGCCTACCTTGAGAAGTACCCCATGCCCGATGAAAACGAAAAATAAGACGCTCGCTAAAGTTTGGCGACCACAGCGAACGTCTTATATCAACCCTGAGAGAAGCATTCTCTCGCCGTTATTATAGCAGAAAATTGCCTCTCTCACAAGTGAAAAGGAGCTTTTTAATGCAACTTTCTTTGTCTGAGAACATCAAAATCTTCAACAACGCCGAGTTTGGCGAAATCCGTGTCATGCTCATTGACGATGACCCTTGGTTTGTTGGCAAGGACATTGCGGTAGCACTTGGCTACGCAAAGCCTGAGAACGCACTGTCAGCACACGTTGATGAGCAAGATAAAACCACTACCCTGATTCAGGGTGATGGTTCTAATTACAAGAGCAAGACAACCATCATCAACGAATCTGGCCTGTACAGCCTGATTTTCAGCAGCAAGCTGGAAAGCGCACAGCGGTTCAAGCACTGGGTCACTCACGAGGTCTTGCCGTCCATCCGCAAGCGTGGAATGTACATGACCGACAACCTGTTGGAAACAGCTATTGCCAACCCGGACTTCGTGATCGGTCTGATTCAGAACATGAAAGCCGAAAAGGAAAAGAACGCAGCATTACAGACGCAAAACAAGCAGCTCTGTGAGAAGAACGAGGAGATGCAGCCTAAAGCGGACTACTTTGACGACCTTGTGGCATGGAACGTGTCTACCAACTTCCGCTCTACCGCAAAGGAACTGCGTATTCCTGAACGACTGTTCATCAAGATGCTTATTTCTGACGGTTACATCTACCGTGACAAGAGCAAGGGCATCCTGCCGAAAGCGGGCAAGGGTGACGGCCTGTTTGCGGTCAAGGAGTACTGCAACCAGAAGAACAAGCACGGTGGCGTACAGACCAGAGTAACGCCGAAAGGTCGTGAGACGTTCCGTCTGCTTTATGCAAGCATCCGTAGAAGCGTATAACAGCCAATAAGAAAAGCCAGCGGTTAGAGAACATCTAGCCGCTGGCTTTTTGTGTTACATTTGAATTGCTACGATTTCCCACGAAGAATAATTGGAAAGTCCAGAATAAGGATGAATCTCAAAGTTCTTTGTCTCGCCAGGTTGGATGTCTAAGACATAATCAATATCTCCGCACACGGGAACTTCTTCTCCGCTCTCGTCTTTCATCTTATACAGAACGATGACCTTTGCATTTGTCTTGTATGCGCTGTTGTTAGTCACTTTTCCGGTGAATCTTGTCTCATAGCCACTACCACGCTTTGAAGTATTGGTAACAGCCAACTCACCTGCTCTTAAAACTTCTTTTCCTGCGCTCGGCTGATAATTATAGTCCTGAGCCGAAACAGCCATTTCGATACCAGCAGGGATAGTACCGTCATACTCGTATGTGAAGTATCCGGCATACCAGTAGGAATCATCTTCCGCAACCCAGTCCAAATATTCATCGTCTGTTTTAATTACGGAGCCATCCTCTGCAACGACTGCAATTTCAATATGTGGAAACCAGGCCGCAAGATTTTTGTTGGTATTCTCGATTTCAAGAGCATAAGAAATATAAATCGTGCTACCGTCACGCCACGCATAAGACCCATGATTCTTAATGCCTAACGGTTCATACTGCGTTGCATTGGTCTGCTCAAGTTCAATAAGTCCAGACCATTCATCAGGCTTTTTTGCCGCAATTGCACTGATAGGCATAGTAAAAATCAAAGCTGCGGCAATGATAGCCGAAACAATCTTCTTTTTCATCTTTACGTCCACTCCTTATTCGTCCACAAGGTCTGCGTACTTGACTTCGATGCGGGGCAGTTCATCGGTAGTGCTGGTCAATGCTCTGGTGATTTTTTCAAGCCCGGTGAACTCACCATAGACGGTGATAATATCATCGTCCAGAATCTTCACAGCATCGCCGCCACGCTTATCCAGCATATAATACTCGTCATCGGCATAGAATCCGTATCCACTGGTATCCGTGTAGGTTCTCCATGCTTTCTCACTGCCGGAGAAGTTTGCATCAATAATCTGCGAGACTTTTACCTTGACTACAATCTTAGTGCCTTCATACTTTTCAGGATAACGGCACAGTTCCTTATAGTCCACAGTCTGGCACTCTGCCTTGTAATCATCCTCACTGATTTCAGGTACAACAGATGCAACGGAAGAAGCAGTGGATGCGCTTGCCTTAGATGTTGATTTACTGCTGCTTGCAGAGCCGTCAGAACTACTACCAGAGCCGCCAATGGCAGACAGGACAATCAGAACAATGATTGCGATGAACCACCAGCGCTTGTAGATGGGCGGCTTGTTCTTGCCGCCACAATGAGGGCAGACCTTTGCACTTGCGGCAATCTCTGCTCCACAGTGCTTGCACGTTGTCATTTTACTTTTAGCCATTGTAGATTCCTCCATTGTCTATTTATATGGCACTTGCAATGCCATGCATCATAAGATATGCGCCACAAGCCATAACAGCCACCGCAATGATTATGCCCCATATTGAAGCGGCAATCTTTTCGTTCTTTTCTCTCTTTTCTTTGTTCTTGTCATTCTTTTGGTTCATTACAGATTTCCCCCTTTCAAGGCTTGTAAGGCAAGTATAGCACAGAACGCAGACCCTTTGTAGGGGTCTTTTTATTTTTGCGCGGAATTTTTGAGATTGGTAATAGGGGTGGGGATGATTTTTTGAGCCTTTTTTATTTTTTCGGTGGTGACGGGACTGACCGGGCGGGGCTGGGCGGCGGCTGTATACCCCGCCGGTGGAGACCCCAGCGCCCCAGCGCACCCGGACGGCCTGCACATCACAGGCAGCAGGGCAGGCCGTGCCAGAACCAGGGCAGACAAGCACCAGGGCATACCGCCGCCCAAACGCTGGACACGCTGCACCGGTCTGCACTCGATACCAGACAGGCCACGCCGGGCAGATCGGGGCGACAGCTCCTCTATCATGCGTATTGTGATAGCTCTATCACAGGCATGGTATATTGATAGCAATATGAACAAATATCACAAGGATATTTTGTCATTTCTTGTGATAGTAAATTACTATCTATCTATTGACATACCATCCTATTGATAGTATAATAAAGGCACAAACAAGAACAAACCACATTGAACCAAAACAGGAGGACAAAACCATGAAAAAGACCATCGACTACACCGCACTTGCGGATACCATCCGCGCCGAACTCAACGCCCGCCACGACCGTAGCACATGGGATAAGGCCGTCACGCTGTACGCTCTTGACCTGCTGGAAGATATACAGTGGTATGCCAACGACGCGGAACGGCTCCCGGTTGACGGTGCAGAGCTTGAGCGGTGGGCGCTCAACGGTGCAAGCTGCTGGGAGCAGTACAGCAATGGCGGCTGCTCCATCTGCTACAACGCAGATATTGCCGCCCGTGTCTGCACCCCGTCCGAACTCAAGCGCAAGCACGGTGGAGTGTATGAGCCTAACAGCCGGGAAACGTGGCTTGACGTGCAAGCCCGTGCGCTGTACCAAGCTTGCAACCGTATCAGCACTATCTGCCACACAAACGGCCTGTATCATAAGGAGGTCTAAAAATGATCACTCTTGACTTTACCCAGTGGGCTGCCCTCTGGTACGTGGGCGGCATGATTTCTGGGGCGCTGGTTATGATCGCATTTCTTAACAGCTAAGGAGGAACAGAAAAAATGACGTTATTTGAAGAAAAGGTGAACGAGTACCGCGAAAACAAGCGGCTTTTGGAAGAACTTGAAGCAATGAACGAAAGCATCAAAGCAGATATTATCTGCATGATGCAGGGCGCGCCGGAAATGGCGCAGGGTACGGCAAAAGCCATTTACAAGGACGTGCAAAGCGTCCGGCTTGATAGCAAGCTTTTGAAGACGCTGCACCCTGATATTTATGCAGAGTGTAGCAGCAAAACCACATACAAACGCTTTAGCGTGGTATAAGGGGGCGTAAATTATGTTATATTATCGTGTTCCGGCAGGGCTTGACGGGCGGGCGGTTGTGTCCGCTGGTGCATACTGTGGCAAGGTCAAGCGGTATTTAATCGGCGGCGAACTGTACACGGCTAAAGAGTGCGCACGTTATGGTATCAGCACAGCAGGTCTTGACCCTGTCACAATCTCACAGCGCCGCACCTTTTTCAATTTTGGCGTTAGACTGGAGGTGCACGCATGATGCTATCTTGCATCTTATTTTTCTTCTGGTTTTTTTCGGCGCTGTTTAAAGCGTCCAAGTGATGCAGATCGGACACTTTAGCGGGGCTGCACCGTAAAGCAACCCCGCCCCAGCCCGCAAGGGCAAAATATTTTTTCAAGTCCTGTATAAAGGGCTTGTAACGTGGTATAATAAAAAATTGAAAGGGGATTCAAGCATGATGAACATAAAAACGCTAAGTGATAAAGAACTACTTTATGCAAATTACAGATATAAAAATTGTGACGGGGATTGCAATAGCTGTCCCTGTCACGACGAGGAGCGCAGATGTAGTCAAGTGCATGATAAGATCATGAAAGAATTGGCCGAAAGGGACAGATAAAAACTATAGCCGTGACAATATGACATACTACAAAAAGGGCAAAAGCCCAGAAAAGAGGAAAAAATCATGTTAAAAGACGTTTTTAGCAGCGCAGCCGCCCTGTATGATGGGGGGTGGAGAAGTGCAGACGCTGACCAGCTCCGCACAGAATACGACTTGACAGAAGAGGAAACGCAAGAGCTTTGCGCAGCCCTTGCAAATCTTGAAGAAAAAAATAAATAATTCCTACCCCGCCCCAAACCGGCGGGTTTTTTCTTTTGCCTTGCATCGACACGGTGCAGGGCTTTTCTTTTTGCCAGGCGGCGTGTGAGCCGCTTACAAGCGTTTACAGCGGCCTTTCTGTCGTCCATGTAATCATACGTCCAAAACGCCAAAACCGTTTACATGGATTTACAGTGGCGTTTCCGTTGATTTGCCATATTCCAGCGCACGCAATACAGCAGCTACACAAGCCGCCTATACACCGCCTACGCAGCGCTGGAGGGCATACCATTAAGCGCAGTATCTCCACCGATACCAGGCGCACCGCAACACCGGACGCTGTACAGGGCAGAGCAGCCGCCTATTATAATAAGGTATATAAGGGGGCGGCGGTGTATAGATCTATGCCAGGCGATACAGCATAGCGCAGACCATGCCAGCGGCAGCGGGTCAGCGTGCCTAACTTGCATCCGGTGCAAGGGTCAGCCCGGCGGCTGGAGATCTGGAACCGGTCAGCAATCAGGGCGCACCCTCCACCCGGCGGGGCAGTCAAGCGGCAGGGGCGGCGCGGAACCGTTGACGGCTACCGCCGCATCTCTTTTCGGGCTTCGCCCGATAGCTAATAGAGGTCAGCAATAGTCGCAGCGTTTCGGCTGGAATAGTCGTAACCAATAGTCGTAGTTTCTCCAATAAAATAGTCGTAAAGTCGTCAGATGACCACCGTTTGAAAGTCCTATATATTGTATAGTAACGAGCAGTTTTCCGATAGTCGTAGAGTAATAGTCGCAGCATTTTCTTGCGAACCATCGTCAAATAGTCGTGTATTTTTTGTGTGAAATAGTCGTTTGCCTTTTAGGAAAAGAAAGATGCGATAGTCGCTAAGTCATCAGCCCCCCCAAAACTAATATATGTCTTGACACCTGTCCATTTTAATCTCCATCACATTACCTCAAAATCTTTAACAATCGTACTTATTATAATAGTCGCAGACAATTACTCAATCTTTTTAACTATTATTCCGCTGGAATAGTCGTACCATCCGATTCGGTCTGTTCCTGCTCGATTTAATTCCCAGTAGCGCACTATGGTATTGTATTCAATTCATAGAATTTTACTAGGAATAATCAATGCAACATTTCTACATATTCAACCGACCACAAAATGAAGTCAATTCTCCATGTCTGAAATAGTCGTAGACTATCCACCAATCCGAACCCTACGCCAGTTCTCGCCTACGGTCTGCTCTGCTGGCTAACGGTATAGCTTTTGGAGATAGAGGGTTATAGGGGGAAAGAACCTTTGCGAAACATCCGGTTATCGTTTCCGATTGTCGCAGTTGTCGCACCATTTTGGCGTGGGGGCCTCAAACAATTTACTTGTTTGAGGGGGGAGTTAGGGGGATTATAAGGGGTAATAGGGGTTGTAGGGGAAAGAGGGGGAAGAAAGGGGGGAAGATTGGTATACCATGATACCAACGCGTACCATTCGTATCAACTGGTACGATTCGTATCACTTGGTATGCAATAATCGCATCCATTTTGTCTCAATCATCCCTGCGGTTGGATAAATAGTCGTTGGCATCTGCCCATCTGGCTGCTATCATCGCGGGAAAGGCGTGTAAGAGCCTGTCTGCCGCGTTTTTCCGCTCGACCCGATAACTTTCACATCTGACACTGAAAAGCCGTTCTCTACGCTCCTGCATCGGTCTGATTGCATAGCCCAGTCTGCTATATGCCATCAACATCAACGGAGAGCCGCCTACGAACGTCTGTGGCGCGTTTTCGTTGCGAAGTCGATAAAGTTATCATCTAGCATCTAAAACACCTTAAAACAGGCTCTCTCGTGGAGCTGGCAAAAACAAAAGGCTGCCATTGCTGACAGCCCATGCGCTCAGGTTCTGTATTCGCTTTCAATGCCGCAAGACAACGTTGGACGAATGAACCAGATAGGTCACGCCGTCAATCTTTACTTGCAGCTGGTCGCCCTCGTAATCGTCCCAACTATTCAGTTTGCCCTCGACAATCGTTCCATCAGGCATTTTCAGCTGTGCCCATGAGTAGCTATACGTCAGGTTTATCACCTGTTTGTTGCACGCAGTCATTAGCAGAACAGCCACAATAGCAAACGCAAATGCCGACAAGGCTTTAATAATTGCTTTTTTCATGTTGTTTTTCCTTTCGCTCATCGTGCCATGTTATTTTCTTATCGGCAATTAAAAAATAAACATTTTTCTGTTCTTTCCAGATTTTCTTTCTTAAAGATCTCCTTTCCAACACGCACTCCGTTTAGCAAGCATCTGTCATCCAGCCTATTATGGCAAGCATCACACAATCCGTACTTTCCATATCCGTTCTTCACAGATTTCATGATTTTTTCTTTTCGTTTTTGACTTTCCAAGATGCTATCGTGCCACTTCATCAAATCCTTAAAAGGGGTTCTATGCGCAGTTTCCCATTTTGATTTCATGTTTTTTCTCCTCTCGTTACATCCACACGCATTCTTTGAACTGCTGGGTTTCCATCTGGAACGTGATGTCTAGTGACCCCACGTTGCCCTCTTTGTTCTTCTCAAGCGCAAAGTGATAATGCTGCTCCGGTCTCTTTTTCGTGGTCACGTTCTGCGCCAGCAGAATGATTGCATCTGCATCCTGCTCGATCTGTCCGCTCTCTCGCAGGTCTGCGGCAGTCGGCGGAATGCCTGCTCTTGCGGTCTCTCGATTGAGCTGTGCAAGTGCTACCACCAGCGTTCCTGTGGACTGTGCGAACTCATGCAGTGCCATGCTGATCTCCGTGACGGCACTGTATCGGTCTTTCGCTCCGGCTTGATGGATAAGCTGCAAATAGTCGATGAACACCACTTTCGCCTGCATCCTGATGGACTGCGTTCTAATCCATCCAACGCCCTTACCGGCAGCGGAGCGGACGTACAGCGGATATTTCTTGATAGCTGCCAGTCGGTCAAGCTCGTTAATGCTGACGGTCTTGTTTTTGACCGTGTGAAGCGGTACGCCTAGCTGGTTTGCGATAATACGGGCATAGAGCGTATCAGGGTCTGTCTCTAGGCTGAAATATGCCACCTTGCGTCCGTTCTTGGCTATTTCACAAGCAAGCTGCAACGACAGGGCGGTCTTACCTGCGCTTGGTCTGCCGCCGATCACAACGAAGTTGCCTGGCACAAGATGCAAGTTGTTATCCAGCACTCTAAGCCCCGTGCTGATATACTCCGGCTTATCATCCAGTTTGCGGATGTAGTTGTCTATGCCGTCACACATCGGGATGAAATCGCTTCTCTCGTTGTGCAGGTTGATCGCTTCGCCTAGCTGCTCATAAATGCCCGTCAGGTCTGCGTATCTGGTCGAGCCATCAACGATTTTGAACGCAATCTCTCTGGCTCTGGACAACGCTGCCTGTTCCTTGACGATTCCAGCCCATCCAAGCATCATATCATGGGTGACGTTTCGGATGAACTCTGCGCCGAAGGCATCCAGGCATTCTCCCATAGCCTTTCTGCAATCGCCATCGTACCTCCCCATGACCTCTACCGGGTTCCACTTGTCGTTGTGTTCCCAATAGCCAAGAATAGCAGCGAACGCATCACGCAGTTCAGGGCAAAAATCGTCAATTTTAAGGTCTTGTAGCACATCGGCGTATTCCGAGAACGTGAGGACTGCCCCCAGCAGGATGTATTGGGTCTGATTTTCAATATTCACCGCAGAAAGTCTCCCTCGTCAGGCAATTCAGTCATTGTTTGCTGATAGCCGCCGTTCCAGTCCTTCACGTTACGCATCCAGTTCCGTGCAGCAGCTTTCCAGTCTTTCATAGGCGACTTGCCGACCTTCCAGCCATTTGCCGTGAAATGGTCAATAAACCGCTCTGCTTCTGATTCCATGTAGCCCTTCTCGGAAAAGTATTCTCTTGCTTGCTCGATAGTCGGTGCCTTGAAGAGTTTTACTTCGTTGGTATTTTTCTTTTCACATTTTTCTTTTTTATCAGATTCAGATACAGAATCAGATACAGATAAGCTACCATTCGTATCAGTTGGTATGTTTGGTATACCATTTATACCATTCGTATCCCGTGATACCATTGGTACGCTTTCGTATTTTTTATCGTTCCAACGCTTGTTTATGTTTTTCTTGTTTGCTTCTCGTCTACGCTTATCACGTTCTTCCATCTTCTGCACGTTCATATCATCAAACGCTTTAACGACTTTCCAGAGCATCCGCATAGCGCGGTCGTTGTTGTATGCTGGTTCAAGCCCAGTCTCAACATACTGTACATAGTTGCGGACGAATGCTCCAAATTCCTCGTCTGTCAGCTCGTCCATCGCATGAACGTGTTCCAACAGAAGAATCATTGATGTTCTCGGCTTGTGTTCCTGCTCCATACTCAATCCTCTCTGTAACGGCTGTTCCACCGGCTGATGATTTCTTGTCGTCCGTCTTTTTCGTCATACGGTGACAAAACTCCATCTTCACCAAAGCTATAGTAAGCGCTATTGCTCATTGATGCATTATGACAATTTTCACACATAATCATCCATGTTGTGTGGTATCTTCTCTTTGAATCCACTTGATGCAATCCATCGTGATACAGCGTCGGAATAGACCCGCAGAACGGACATCTTTTGAGTTCTTCCATCTTTAATCCTCCTCAAAATAGACACTCAGCGTCAGATTCACGCAGCCAACCTTCGCCCGGAATATTGACTATCTCATAATACTGCCGTGCAACGTAGATCGTTTTCTGTCCGTCCTTAGCAATCAGACCAACAATCAGATAACCACTAGCTGACATAAAGAACCAAGGGTTGCTCTTGTAAGTCTCGTCCTTCATCCAGTTCTTCATCCTGTTCACGGCTTTTTCAATGTCTTTGTCGGGGCAGTCCGGGTTGTCGTATGCAAAGAAATCCTCAGGAAATTTAAGTTTTTTCACTTTCTAAATCCCTCTCTCGTTCTCGTGATTCGCTTATGCGCCTTTACAGGCCTTTCGCCTTTGCCGTACGCTGGGCGGATATGTTTTGCCTTGATGTACCCGCAAGGCGGCTTCGGCCCAAAGTCGAAAAGGCTCAAGTCCATAATGATGATGCCAAACTTTTTGTTCGTCATGCTTACTGCTCCTTACGCATACCATTTCGGTGCTTCGTTAAAGATTTCCACACCTTCTGTAAAGCCAAGCCTATCTAAGGTTTCGCACATAATGCCATCCATCACGCCATGCACACGCTCTTCATCATTTCCGTATACTCTGTACGCTTCTCGCATGGCAGCCGCAAACAAGTCAATCATATCTTGCGTAATAACGATATTGTTTTTCATAAGCCCTCCTATACCATCGGGAACGCCATCCAATGCGTCACCGTCACATCTTTCGGTAGTCTCTCGCCTATCTCATCCCAGAACTGACCGTCTGCGTAACAGCCAAGAAAGTATGCTGTCGGCGAGATTCCTTGCAACATCTTTCCATATTTATCACGCCACGTTGTCTTAGTCGCAAGCAACAAAGGCTGCGTCCGTTCTCGTGGCTGTACACTTGCCGGATGCCAGAGTGTGTTAGCCATGTGCGTTCTCCATTTTCGCTCCACAGTTCGGGCAGTAGTTCCAACGTGTATGATGATTTTTTGTGTGGCATCCGCTACACTCAAACCTTGTAAATGTACCGTCCTGTACAATCCATCTCCATCTAGCAGTACGATCTAAGGCTGTCGGGGCATCTTCCACAATGTCAAGGGCATCGTTAATACCGCAAGCACGGCATCTAACTCCATTGTAGTTCTCGCAGCCATCGCAATATGCTTTCTTGATTCTTTCAATAAGTGCGCTTCGTTCAAGATATTCTGGATAATTAGTCATTGCCTTTCACCTCGATTGTTGGCGCAGTGTCGATGTAATCAAGAACATCGTCTAACGACAAGCCACCTATTGTTCCATTGTTATACTCCTGAATCCACGTCTCGATGTTTTGACGTAGTTCATTAGCATCAATCGGTCTGATTTTCATGTTTTCTCCCTTCAATCTCCTTACAAACCGCCTTGTAGAACGCATCCCACGTCTCATAGTCGCAGGAATCGCCAAAGTCAAACCCAGTTTTCTTGCGCTCTGCAATGTCGCATTCAAAGCAGTCAAGCGTCTTGTCGGTCAGCTCCGGCAGAAGCGAGATGATGTATCTGCATACAAGGCTAGGCATATATGACCGTCTGCCAAAGCAATAGCGGACGGCGCAGTTACAGACGGCTCCAAAGTCATCATTGGTTGGGTCTACCATGTTTTTTGGCGCATCTGGCTTCAAATCGTTCACGCTGCATTGAAGGGCTTCTGCGAATTTTGTCAGCCGCGTTTCTTTATTCACGCCACGCTTTTTCTTTTCAACGGCACTGACATACGCATTGGTTGTTCCAATTATCCTCGCAACATCTTTCTGCGTGATGCCAAGTTCAAGTCTACGCTTTCTAATTTTCTCCCCCGTTGTCATACTCTTCCAGTTCCTTTCTGATTTGCTGGCGTTCAATCTGCTTTAGTCTCGCCTTTGCCAGCTTGCGGTTGTCAGCCTTTCGGATAGCCCAGTTATTGCGGTGGTTTGCCCACGCTGCAAAATAATGGCTAAACTCGCTTTGGTCGTACCAGCCCTTGCCAATAAGCCCTTTATAGGTCTGCTGACGTTTCATCTTTCTTCTCCCATTCCTTGCATCCGCGCTCGTCCCACACGAAGTCTGCAACGTGTTCTGACTGGTCGTTCACGCACACGCCCTCCGGCTCTGCGTACCATTTGCAAGAGCCACAGGATGGCTCAGATTTGTTCTTGCAGGATTCTGCTGCGCATCGGATAGCCTTGCCAGCAGAGAACTGCTTGATGCCCATGCAAGAGCAATGTTCTGTGGTGCAGTAGAAGTTCATTCCTCTATCTCCTTCCATCCGATAAACTCGCATAAGCCAAAAATGTTATTGGTGCAACGGTGAACGAAAACTTTATCGCTTATTTTGAATGTTGGGATAAATTTAACATTTATTTCTTCCGTTTCATCATAAAACATCCAATCAACAACGTCTTTATCAATTTTTACACCCTCTTCGTCCGTCATAATTGCAGAGCACTGTTTGCACCTGTAAAGAGCGCGCTTCTTCATCTTTTCTGCCCTCTCTTTCCTCTGTTGAACCGCCCAATCACTCGCTTGTACTCCTCGTAGCACTCCGGGCACAGGTCGCCCGTGTCCCTGCGCCACGCCCAGTCTTTGAAGTATTCGTCAGGGTTCATCATTTTGCCGCCAAGAACCGCTCCGCAGCGGTTGCATACTCGCTTGTGGTAGATTCCTCTGTCAGTCTGCATTAGTCGAAACACACCTCTTCCAGTTTTAAATCACGAGGATTGAGATAATAATTCTTGCCTTTATAGTTGCAAAGATAGTACGTTCCATAAAAATTTTTGATTTTGCTTACAATTTCTACTTTTGCTCCAGTGGGAATCCACTCTTTGTCTTGCGCAACGTGTGTTTTCCAATCTTCGTCAGCTAGTTCTCTCTTTGCGATACCAACCATCATTTTTATTTCTCCTTTCCTACGTCCTTAAACAGGATTTCTTTGTCGGTTTTCCAGTCTTTGATTTTGCACGGAATGTCCGTGCCAGGCACGGTCTTTTTCAGACCGTCCATCTGCCAGATGTTCCACGAGATGATGTCTGCGATACAGTCAAGAAACATGGGCATACTGCCGATTTCCAGTTTTTTAGCATCAAACCGATACCTAAAATTTTCGATCAGCGTCAAGAACAAGTTGCACCTTGCCAGCAAGAGATTGTCTCCCTGCCACTCATAGCCGTATGTCGATGCGTATGCCCAGCATATCCACATATCGCAGTCAGAGAACTGCTCTTCCAGAACATTTAACTTTCTGTCCAACAAACCGATTCTGTCTGGCACGGCAATCATCTGCCCTGTGGTGGTGTCGTATCGACTTGTCAGAAACGGCGCTTCTCCACAGGTGACTTCAAGACAAGTCTTGTTGATGTATTCCTTCCAATCCTCGCCTTTCAGGTCGTTTTCGGCAACGTCTGCCATCTTTTTGCAGACCCAAGTCGGCGTAAATACCTCTGCTTTCTTGCTGGTTCGTTTTTTCTGGTCTACAAGCCGTTTCTGCACACGAGGAACAAGCTGAACCTTGTCCAGTTGTTCCAGTGTGATTTCATCTGCAAAGCCTACACCCAGTTCAGACGGCGGGTCTGTCGCCCAGATGATGTTCTTTCCTGTCGTGTGGTCTTGCAAGAGGACAGGCAAAAACGTGCGTAGGCAGGGGTCTGAGAAGTCAATCAACTTGCGTTCTTTTGTGATTTCCATTTCATTTCACTCCACATAACATCAACCTTTGCTCTGTTTCTATTTTGACCTTCCAAAAATTTGGCTGATTCTCTTGCTTTTTTGATGTTCTCGCAAGAGATTTTATAGTGTTCAGGGCAAAGCCTTTTCCCTTTAACACAAGCTTTTCCACATCTAAAGCATCCGTTTGGGTCTTTGTAGTCGTATTTCGCTTTGTGCTCATTGTTTCTTCGTCTCTGCTTCAACGTACATTCTAGGCAAGTTTGCCTACCGTTCCATGCAATACGTTTTCCGCACTTTGCACATACGCCCTGTTCTATATGTTTCTTTCTTGTTCTCTCCGAAGATTCTGCTCTCCTTTTCTTCTGTTCTTCCGTCATTTGAGCGTTTCTTCTTTGGTTTCTTTCTTCTTCCTTCGCAAGGCAAACTGCACATAGTTTGTGGTTTGGCGCTGATTCGTGATGGCATTTAGGGCAAAACCCATGCGATTCATACCAATGGTATGTAATTTTTTCCTCTTCACGGCAGCTTTCACAGGTAATAAAATCGTCGTTAGTCTGATTACCGCATATAGGACATAGCCCGGAATTTTTCCTTTTGTGGTATCTCGATATAAACGCATCTCCACACGATTTTTTTTCCATAATTATTTTCCTTCGTTCACAACCTCTCTGTACTCCACGTCAATCCCCTTCGGCAAAGCCGTCTGGTACTTCTGGGCGAGTTGCTCTGCGCTCTGGGCATCGCCCAACGGCTGTTCAGGCGGTGCAACGGTAACTTCCACGTTGTCACGCATACCAAAGTAGTTCTTGGCTCGGAAAATCCACTCTGCCGGGTTCTCTTGACCATACATACCGTTGTACGCCCACATGGACTGCATTTGCAGAATCAGCTTCAGGATGTATTTCTGCTGCAAGCTGTCGTCACGGCGTTTGCCTGTCATAATCTGTCTCAGGCTAGGCCATTCGATGCCAAGCACCAGTGCAATCCATTCCACCACAGGGGAGATTCTGGCTTCGATGCAAGCGTCAAAGAAGAAATCAAGGCGTTGCTGCACTTCAATTGGGTTGTTCATGTCCACGCTCGGAAGGTCGCCAAAATACTTTGCTGCAATCATTCCAATGACCTTCTTGTCCTCTTCGTCACCAATTCTTGACTGCAAATCGCCTGTGTTCATCATCTTCGACTTCTCGATAGCCAACTCCTGCTGTTCTTTCACCTTTTTACTCACCTGTGAGCGGATAGATTTCCGCTTGTTAAGCATCTGTTGCTTCTTCTTCTCACGCTCTTTTTCACGCTTCGCGGCGGCTTCTTCTTTTGCCTTTTGCGCTCGCTTCTCACGCTTTTTCTTTTCAGCTTCGGTCAGCGGCGGTCTGCCACGACCACGCTTCGGGGGTGTTGCCATGTATCAGGCCTCCTTTGGCAGTTTTGGAATCGGCATCCAAAATCTGACCTCTTCACGTCCAACCTCTTCTATCCACTTACCGTCTCTAAATTCTCTTGTTGAAACGCAATCGTTCAAATCCAAAAACTTATATACAGCAAAGTAGATTCCATCTTTTTTCGGTTGCGAATCGTTTACACTAATCCACTCGTTCATACTCTCACCTCTTTATCTTCGTTTCGATTTTATCCAGCTTGGTTGCAATCCACCAGACGGAACAGCAGTTGTCCAACTGCCGCCACCAAGCGCACTTTTCTTTCTCACAGACGCACCGACCAAGCGGATTGCTGGTCATTTTCATTGGGCAGTAAAGTTCGTTGTCCATTAGTTATTCCCCGTTCATCTCATAACATTTGCTGTAGTTCTCGTTAAATCCAAAACACCAAGCTAACTCGGAAGCCATTTCCTGATAAATGCCTTTGATATTGGGCTCAGTTTCTGATTTCGCACAGCCGCTATAAAGACCATACAGAAAAGCCAGCCTTTCACGCCCTACCATGTTGATATCTTGAATCATCATTTCCACCCCATCATAATAGCCGTGCAAACGGCCAGACACACGTTGATAAACAGCCAGACAAGAATTGCCTGCCGTTCCTCAAACAGGCTGTTTGCCATATTCTCAATTGTCCGTTCGGACTGAACTACTACCGCCAGCAGGACTAAGCAGACCAGCCAGCGAGTTACAAATTCAAACATTGTTATCTCCACCTTTCTCTCAGCTCTTTTTCGACCTGTTCTGACTTTGCGGTGATGTAATCAGCAAACTCGTCAGGGGTCATGTCCTCATTTTTGAACTGCCCAACCATTTTCAGTAGTATTCGATTTCAACCATTGAAGTGGATACAAGCTCAAATTGACCGTCTCCCAGAGGTATTTGGAGTAGTTTGTAATCTCTTGCACTAGAGATCGGAATCAGCTCGTTAAAGCTTTCCACCGTAATGGTGTACTTTGAATGCCGTGCGCTACCGTAGCCTACTTTTTCAATTTCCGGGGAATAAACTGTAACATGGTAGCAAGGGTGGTCAGCAATTTCAGTTTTAGTTTCAGCATCAGCAGATGTTGAACCACAGGATGTAAATAACAGTGTGAGTGACAGTGCCAGAATTGTAATCACAAGACAGACAAAACGATGATTGCTCACTCCTGTTCTCCTTTCAGCCAGTCGTTCAGCTTTGCCATGCAAGAGGGGCAAAGAAAAAACGGGTCATCTGAATAGATAAAAATTTTCCTATTTTTCTTTGTAATGCACCTGCAAATAGAATTGTTTTCTACTCTTTGTGTCCACTCACTTATGGAGAACTCTGGATATTCAAATGTTTCACCGCATCTATCGCATACCATTATCATTCTCTTTCTCCAATCTCTTTAGCAGTCCATCCACGTCATATCGCCAATGGACACGCAGCCTTTTTGCTTTAACCTCTATCCCCTCTTGCTCTGCCCACTGCCAAGGAATGCTCTTGCGGCTCTCGTTGTAACGGAACGCCAGAACCTTGTTGGCAGGGATTGCAAAGGTACGGTTGACTGCCCGGTAATTGACTATCACATGGGCGGTCTGACCGCTGTATCCCATCGCATCCACCATGTCAGTAATGTGCTTTTCCTTGCGGTATTTGCACTTTTCCTTGTCGTACTTTCCGAACACCTTTTCCAGAGGGATAGACGGCGTTTCAATGGTTTTCAGCTCAAACAGGTGGTTCATCGGGTAACGGTATACAAGGAAGTCGCAGATGTTGTCGATGGAGAAGGACAGGTTCTCGTTGCCGCCGTAGTAGGTGGCAGCACTGTCTTTCAGGCGGTAGCACCACGCATCGGATGGAACGGATGCTTTGAAATCTGCTTCAAATTGCTTGCCGGTGTTCATACGTTGTCGTCTGGCATATCAAAACGCGTGACGCTTCCACTGCAAAGAGCCTCCATAATGTCTTGCAATACCTTCATTGAGGTTTCTTCGTTATGGTATCCCCCGATACTCACATCATCACCTTTGCTTTCGTAACAAATTGCACTCATTTCTTCTCTTCTTCCCGAAATTTCAGAGTGCATGATTCTTTTACACAAGTAAATTTCAGATACGCAATCGGTATTTACGATGATGCGCTTGCATTGAGATAAAATGTACACTTATCGTTCACCTCTAAATTCACTTCCGAGAAACCGCTTCTTGCCACGTTCCCGGTGCTTGTCTTCATAATCACGGTGGTACACGCTTTGGCTGTGGTTTAGCTCATACACGAACGCCTTGCGCTCCTCGAAGTCTTTCTTCTCTGCCTTGTACTTCTCGCAAGTGTCGTGACAGGCTTGGTGGCGTGATGTGCAGTTGAGACAACAGGTAATCATTCCAATTCACCCCACTGTTCAGCCATTGCTTTTGCGATTCCCGGAAATGTTTTGCTTCGCTGTTTCGCTGTTCTGTGGCCACTTTGAGACCATGCGTCTTTTCGTTTCTTCGCACGATGATCTGACGACGCGACCCATTTCGACGTAGGTATAACAATATCTGTGGCGAACAGTCCTGGGATGTTTTTCAACCATAAGCACGTCGTTTTCATGTATTCATCTCCGAACATATACGGCTGAATGATCTGGCTGTATTCTGGCAGTCCAAAGATTCGCATAGGTATCGGATTTTCTATTGCTATTTTATCCACCGGGGCATTCCAGAACTTCATGAAAAAATCTCGTGCATCGCATCCATTTTTATATCGCTCTGCTTGAATTTTGCCATCAATCACTAACCTATTTCCGCCTGCTTTTGTCAAATAAGTGCAAGGCGGGTGAGCAATGAGCAAATCCCACTCGCCGACTTCATGTGCCACTCCGTCCATCGTAACGATTTGCCCCCCCCTCAATAGCCTTGAGCGCATCACCAAGAATGTGCCACTCAGGATGCCCGCCTGACGGTTCCTGAATGTCGCAAGAGTAGGCTTCGTGGCCTTTTGCACGAAAGGCTTTGCACACTTCTTGCGATTCCTCGCAGGCAATCAACACTTTCATCTTTCCAAACGCCCGTCCAGCCAGATAGCGCAGCTCTTATATAAGGTAGGCGATCAGGCTCTAATGAGCCAATACATACCATTTGAATCAATCCCGGTTTTGTAATTTCGCTTTTTGCGATTATTCAAATAGCCGTTATTTTTTCCCAAAAATTTCGAAGCGGCTCTCAATGTTCCAAAGTAATGAATCTCGCCAGTTGGAGATATGAGCGCGACATCTTTACAGCACTTTTCAAAAAGGCCTTCTTGGAAGCCCTTCTTTACGTTTTCTCCAATAGTTACCCATTCCAAATTTTCGGGAATGTTGTTTGACGGATTGCCATCAATATGGTTTACTGTCAAATTTGGTTCGTATCCATCAACCCAAGCCATAGCGACAAGTCTTGAAACCAACATAGTTTTATGAGAGCCGCTTTTCCAAAGTTCAACTCGTTCATCTGCATTGCCTTTTGAGTCTCTGTATCTTCTTTCTGTTTTCGGCTTAATAATTCTTGTTTTCCAAACTCTGACTTTATGCCTTGCAGAAGATGTTGTTTTACCCGGTGCGCTTCTGATTCTTCCAAAATTCGATGCTTGATAAAGTCCCTCATATCCCGGAATGTCTTTCCAAAGTTCTTCCATCGATTCCTTTCTCGCCTTTTGTTCCGGTAGCGTAACCGTTAGTCAAAAGGGAGCGAACCATCCGGCTCTTCAATCACAGAAAAGTCATCGTTCCCGCCCTGCGAGTAGCCAGAGCCAGCCCCACCAGCCAGCGTTTTCTTCGGTCTGACCTCATAGTCGCCGGAACGAATCTTGTCCACGCTGGTGAAACGGTCAACGACAAGCTTTGTCTTGATGTTCCCATCGTTGCCCATGTACTCTTCCTCACGGAGAACCACACCGACCAGCTTGCCACGCAGGGTCTTTTCGTCATTGTTGAACTTGTAGCCGGGATTGGACTGCTCCACAGCGGTAATGAAACCCTTGAAGAACGGCAGTGCCTTTTCCTTGTAGCTCTTGATGGTCTTGCCACCCCATGCCCACTCGCCCGGGTTCAGCTTGCCACGCTCGATAAGGGAAGCGGTCTGCTCACGCCAGTAACCCTTAAACTCGCCCTCTGCGACTTCCCACTCAATGTTCAGGCGCTCCTTTGCAGGCTCGTCCGTTGCCTTGCAGATACCGGCAACATAGCCGCCAACAGGCAGGTCACGGCGTTCGGTGGCTTCCTGTACGTCATTCCAGTTGATGTTCTTCATCTGTTACTCTCCTTTGTTATCCGGATGAACCGGGATGTTGTAATACTCACGGATAGTCTTGTCTACGGTGGCGAGGTCGTTCTCGATCAGCGCATCATTGAACATCCCAAGAGGGGTTTTCACGGTGTCCATCCCATCATTGCGGGTGCTAAACAGGTATCGCCCATCCTGCACAACGGTTTTCAGAACGATGGTGAAGTACCCTTCGATGCAGACTTTTTCGTCTAGCATTTTCCCAACAGTCTTGAATTTTTCTCCACCGTTTTCTCCACATTCGCTGTGTCCGAAGAAGTAGACAATCACATCGTCCGGCAGCTCCTTCGCGCGCATCAGCAGGGCGTTGAAGTTAGCTGCCATGTCGGTGAACTTCTGGTATCCAGCGACTTTTGCGTTCCGCATGAACTCGCCAGTCATAAGGTAGGTAGCATCGTCAATGACGATGGACTTACGCTTAGTGCTGTGGATTGCGGCATCAATCTTTCCGTAGTCATTGGTAATGTACGTTTTCATGCTGCTTCGGAACGGTAGCGGCTTGCCAAGAACGTTGATAACCGCCACCTGTTCCGGGTCAAAATTCCGAAGCGAAGCGGACTTTCCACTGCCGGAGTGACCGTAGACCATTACTAATACTGCCATCAGTTGTTCTCCTTACTCGCTTCTTTCCTCACTTTACGGCAAGCCGGGCAACGCTTGGGCAGTGCCATGTTATGCGATTCAAAGAAAATGCGCTCTGTACGAGAAACTTTGAATGCTTTGCCGCAGTCACGACACGTTTTCTCAATGCTTGTGCTCTCGTCCCACGAAGCCCTTGTTTTGGCATTCTCAATAGCAAACGTTTCCTTGAATCGGTCACCAAAGCTCCTAACGAGTGTATGTTGCGGTGCGTGACCGATTCTGCGGAGCGTTTCCTCCAAATTGTTCCTTTCGCAGCTTGCGCAAAGAGTTTTCGTGCTGTTCGGGAACACTGAAAAAGGCTTATTGCACTTTTCGCAGTGCTTAATTTCTTTCTTGTATTTACTCATTTTCTTTCCTTTCTTTGGCTTCATTAGGCTTCATCGTTCTTACTTCGGCTTAACTTGGCTGTACAAAATCAACCAGCCATCAAGTCTGCCAACCGTGCACGGAGGTCTTTCAGCTCTACTTCCCTGTCCTCAATCTCGGACTGCAAGTCCTCAATCGCTGCCAGCCGGTCAGCTTCTTTGGCTTCTGTCATCTGCTCGTTGGTCATGAAGTACACGCCGTCCTCCGGCTCGTTTATTCCTCCGAATCTGTCAAGGTTAATCATCTTTTGGTCTCCCTCTCTTACGTTCCTCTTTGATTTGCAACGCGCTGTACCACTGGTCTTTGTCAATCTCGATGGTAGACCACCGATGGTTACAGGAAATGCACTTCTTGCGGCGAACGATGCTATCGTGATCAGACCGGCTATCAACCGTTGTAATGTTGTTGCTACCGCATAACGGGCACTTCATCAAGCATCCCTCCACTCGTTGGCGTGGTGAGCAACACGCTTGATTTTCCGGCGCTCGCGTTCGCTGCGCTCTTCTTCTTCGGCGCTAACAGCCAGCGCACACAAAACGATAGCCGTTGCGAGAAGCCCGCAGGACACGATCACCCAGCCAAGCATCTGCGCTGTGGTCTGGCATCCTTGAATCGTGTCTCCGCAGCCAACTGCTGCGATAGCCGCGACCAGACCAAGCATGGAAAGCGCCATTCCTTTCAAAGTTTTCATTGGTTCTCCTTTTTGCTTCCAAAACTAAAAATCCAGCCAGTTGCCATTACGGCAGCCACCGCGATGATTCCCCATGTGCCTTTTGCGCCGACCAGCAGTTCAACGAGATGTACCAGCCATAGGTTCAAAAGGAACGCTGCCAACACTACTGCAAGAGCAGCACTCCACATCAGAATAATTTCTATAAGTGTTTTCATTTCTATCCCCTTTCGTTTATTTTTTCGCCATTGCAAATCACGTCTATGCCATGCTTTGCCATTGCTTTGCTATTCTACGCTGCGCCATTGCTGCTCAGAACTATTTACTGCATATCTATGCCATCGCAACTCGAATCTTCTCAGTACTATTCATTGCCTTCGCCGGTCAATGCTACGCCTTGCATCCATAGCCATTGCTTTTACAAGCTTTTCCTTGCCATTCCATTGCTCGTCTGAGCCTTGCTTCGCCATGCCACTGCATTTCCACGCTCTTCTAAGCCACGTCTTTGCAATTCCACTGCCCGTCCATTCAAATCTATGCCTTTCCATTGCTAGTCACCACAAGTCGGTGCTTTGCCTTCGCCGCACAAGTCGCTGATTCGCAATGCCATAGCAGTTAGTCAAGAATCTCGTAGTTAAAGCGCCCTTTGCCACTGTTGCGCCACTGTCCAATGCCACGCAGTACGCCGTAGTCCAGCCACTCACGCACGACCTTCTCGTGAGAATCATCCAGAAGAACGATTTCAAACTCACAGGTCGAATCGGCAGGAATCTGCTCGCTGTTGGCAAGGCTGACACGTTCGCCCTGTGCTGTCTGGGCACGCAGCGGACGCTGGCACTCGGTAATCTCACCGTTTACGTGAATGGGAATCATCCGGGGAGACACGAAAATAAGACCGTCAATGACTTTCTTGTATGCGGTGAGCTTGCCGGATTCATTCACGGCTTTCTTCTTTCCGGCTTCAGTCTTTCCGCCGATACGACCCAGCATACCGCAAGAATCCTTGAAGAACCCCTTGATTTGGTAATCATACAAGATAGGCTCGCCGTTCTCGTTCCTAGGGAAAACCGTCATGCCCTTATCTGCCACAGCATCAGCGCCCAGAGCAGCAACTTCGTCCTCGATAGTGTTTGCATCAGGGGACTTGCTGGCGATGAACTCTCGCGCGATGTTCTGGTTGCTAGGCCAAGTGCCGAGAACCGCTTCGATGAATGTAATTCTTACTTTGATTTTTTTCATTTTTGTTCACTCTTTCTTTCTCGATGTGTTCCAGCCGTTCTTTCTCCCGGCTGTGCCAAAGGATTTCCCGCTTGCCGTAGTACTTACCGTTCATAGGTCAATTCCCCTGACGCGAGCATCCTTGATACTTCTCCGTAGTGTTTGCCGAGCTTGTCAGCAAGCGCTTGAACTTCTCCGATAGACGGAAACGTCTTTTCAGACTTTTTCTTTTCTTGCTGTTTGACCCTGTACGCAGACTTAGCATTCAGGTTCGCCTTTGCGTTGTAGGCTTTCTTTGCACATCCACTGTGGTACTTCTGTGATGCTACTTTTTTCAGCATCGGCTTTCCGCAGTATGCGCAAAACGCCTTACGGGGCTTAAATGTAATTCCAGCTTTCTTGTGCTTCCTGTCACGCTCTTTGTCAACCTTGCGCTTGCATTCTGAACAGTACTTTCTTGTCGGTCTAACAACCCCAAGATACAGACCGCAGCGCTCACAGTACTTTTCTTCCACGCTGCATCTCCTCTTTCAGTCTGGCTTCCCGATTGTGGCGCTCAAAGCACTGATTGATGGTCTTCTCCATCCAAAGCACCTTGTTGGCATCATTTCGGGATACGCCAGCAGCCATTGTTAGCTTCAGTCTGCGTTTGCGGCTTTGCGCCTTGCGAAAATTCGTCACCAGCACTCACCAGCCTTGTCTGTGATGAACTTCGGGACTTCCTGACCTGTGGCAATGCACAGTGCAACCAGCCTTTCGACCCAGATGTCACGCAGTCCTTTTTCTGTCATATAACACTGACCAACGCTAGGCTCTTTGAAATCGTTCCAGATTGTCAGCCCGGCAGCGCCATCAGTGATTGTCCAGATCATGCTGTAACCATCGTCGCACAGATCGAACAAAATTTTTTGCGCCCTGATTTTGATTTCGTTGAGTTCAGAAATATCCCAGTGCTTTTTGCTCTGCTCGTAGGCTTCCACAGCCTTGTCAATAGCGAACTTCGCATCGTCCGGGTGCTCAAGGTCTACCTTTAAGGTGATAATCTGTTCCATGTTCAGCCCTCCGTTTTCTGGGTTTTCTTTGCTTTCAAGAAGAGGTTTACGAAGTAGACTTGACCGCGACCGGAAATCTTTGGAGTGCGGTTGATAGAAATGTGGTCGCTGTGTTGAATCGTTGTCTCTTTGATTTCAAACAGCCCCATCTCCATACTCCGCTGCGTTGGCAAGTTGTAATCGCTACGTTTCGGGTCTTTAATGAGGTAGCCGTTCTTTCGCATCCAGTCGAACAAGCGGTTCTGTCCGATGTTAATTCCATTTTGCGAAAGCAGCTTTGCCATCTCACCAACGAGAATGGATTTTTTGCTTGCGCTCACAGCGTCAGCGAAAAGCGCTTTCGGCTTCATGGTTTCAATCTGCTTGTCCTTCTCTTCCAGCTCTTCGTGCGCTGCGATCAGCGCAGTTGCAAGGAGCTGCGAGCGGGTGAGCTGTGGCTGTTCGGTCAGCTTCTTCTCCATCTCGTTGAATGCTGCGATATACTTGAGCTTCCACTCAAGAGCAGCCTTTCCGGTAAAGCCCATAGCCAGCAGGGTGAAACCGTCACGGTTCATCAGGTAAGCCCTCTGTTCCCTGCCGTAGCTATCCGGCACGGTGGTTTCAAAGAACATCTGCGCAAAATTGCGCACATCTTCTTTGAGGTTGTCCACAGCTCTGAGAACGTCACGGTGGTTCTTTTCAAAGCTCTCAGCAATCTGACGACTGGATGCTACCGGTTCGCCGTTCTGGGTCGATAAGATAATGTCGGTCATTTTTTCTCCTTTCTTACTCTTCCGAACCTTGAATATTCAGAATCCGGCAGATGCTTTGGACGATTTTGTCCGGTTTCCGCTCTCCGCGAAGAATCTTGTAGAGGTACGAATCGTCAAAGAACAGTCCTGTGTCATCCCTGACAGCCTGAATCAGTTCCGTTTGCTTCATACCTCGCTGAAGCAGCTTCATCTTTACTTCAAGCCCAAAATCAGACCAGAAGTTTTCTTTCAAAATTCCACCTCCATTTGCTAAAATCTATTGACAAGTACGGAAAACTGTACTAATATAATGGTGTAGAGAGTTCATATTGTACAGTGTTCTGTACTGCCCATGTCTGTATTATAGTACAGGCTTCTGTACAAGTCAACTCTTTTGTACAAAATTCTGTGCATTTGTATACTTGCACAAATATGGGAGTGTTCTTATGTCGGACTTGTACAGCAATATCCATGCACTCTGCGAAAAAGAGGGCATCAAAGACGGAACCCTTTGTGCCAACATCGGGATTCGCCGTAGTTTTCTTTCCGAGTTAAAAGCCGGGAGAACCAAGAGCCTGTCCGCAGAGGTTCTTTCTAAAATTGCAGCCTACTTCAACGTATCGGTAGACTACCTTCTCACTGGCGAACAAAAAGAAAACCCGCCCCAGCAGCCGCAAAGCGAAATTGATGCAGCAGTGGAGCGGATTAGAAGAAAACTTGAATCCATGCCGAAAGAACAGCGTGAAGCGCTGATGAACCTGATCGAGAAGATGTGAGGTAAGCCCATGTATTACTTGTTGTGCGGCTGCGCCTTTTGCTTTTGGTTCATGCAAGCCTTGTTAAAAGGCAATGACCGTGCTCTATATGGCAACGGCAGAAAATATCGTTACCGTAAAAGAAAGAATCACTGGTTTTAAGCGAGGTGGAAGATGAAAAAGTACAGCAAAGAAGAGCTTCTTAACGATAAGAGCAGCCACATGGGCGCAAGGTTTATGTACTCGTTCGGAATGGCTTTCATCATATTTTCCTTTCTTTTCCTGATGTATTCAATTACTGCCTTTATCATTTGTATGGCGGTTGGTCTGTTTTTGTTCTTTAAGGGCAAAAAGGAATACAATCTTTTTATGGAGAAAAATAAGCTAAAGCAGAAAATGTACACAACGCCTGTAAAGGCAAAGATTGTTGCTTCTGGAATTAGCAAGAAAGCCGGAAGCGCTGCCGTTCGCACAGCGATTGGCGGTGCTGTTGGTGGGCTTCCTGGTGCTATTTATGGCTCTGCTACTGCAAAATCTAAAGCCGATGTGACGTTTTATGTCACCTACGAGGACGGGCACAAGGCATCCGAAACCGTAAGCGCAAATTCTTCTAGGTTCAATGAGCTGATGAAAGTCCGTGAAGATTGACCCGGTAAAATAAAAACCCCTTGTGCCGGGCTGGTGTAGCTCTGTGCAAGGGGTTTTCTGTTATTCTAGGCCTAAGGCTTGCTCCGCTGCCGGAATCTTCTCAGGGTGTTCCAACAGCCATGCGATAAACCTGTCAATCTTAGCTCTTTCTTGTTCGCTCATTGCAGCATATCCTCCCGATCAGTAAATACGAATGTTCATTTGATACGATTATACATCTTCCAGTTGTACAGTCAATATAATTTGAACAACTTCGTAAAAATCGAATGTTTTCTTCACATCCGTTACTTTTCATCGGGGAAGCCACGAGCGTTCAAGTCAAAAGGGACAACGCCTATCCATCTTTCCTCCAATCACAGTTCTACTAGCTGTCCGTCAATGCGTTCGATGTTATCTGCCGGGTCGCGTCCATCGTCTAAGGCGGCTACGGCACGTTCCAGGATGCCTTTTGCTTCGAGGTAAGCATCTTTATCAGATTCGTACCCAGAAAGGCTCAGGACAAGCTCTAGCGTCCGTCTACGAGCGTATGGAATAATCAGAGCATCTACAGTTCGGTTCATTAACTTTCCTCCCACGGTTCAGGTGTGTGTGGTTGCCCATCGGGAACGCTGGCAGGCATTCCATCGATGATCGGCATACGTTCATGGTTCCAGATTACAGTTTCTTTCATTTTGTTTTTCCTTTCTATTTGGAATTTTTTGACAATACAGTTATAACACAGGCTGCTGTTGGTTCTCCATAGCAGCTTTTTCCATTTTTTGGCTTGTCGAATCCGGCAGTTTTGCAGAATTTTGTTTAAAGGGCGTGAATTTATGGATGAATATTTGGTAAGAACGGCCAAAGCATTAGAGATGGCACGGATGCGTTCTGGCTTAAGCCAGCAGAAATTAGCAGCACGAATGGGCGTGAATCGTGGCACGATAGCAAATTGGGAGCAAGGTCTGGCAGCCATTTCATTTCCGATGGCTATGCGTTGGTTTACTTGTTGCGGCGTATCGGTGGCTCGATACATGGACGCTTGCATTCATCCGGGACTACTTGAACATCTTGAGGACGACCTTTTCGACATGGAGAAACGGAAGATTCTCATAGATGCTATGATGGAGTGTTCTTCCTACGAGATAGATGCCTTGTTGTATATGCGGTACGGAGATCACGGTTCAGACCACATTGGTGTACTAACAGAGATTTTGGCAAACCTCCACACGCCATTGAAGGACAGGGTCTCTGTCTGTCGGATGGTATCGGGCAGTTATGAGATAGCACAGGCTACCGGAACAGACCCAGACCCGAATGGAACCGCCCCGAAGATGGAGATTCTTTATCAGGCACAAGATGCCGGAACGGAAGCTGCTATGAAGTCCAACGATTCTTATACCGTGAATCTGAATAATATAAGCGGCTGATTGTCGAATTATCGCAGTTTTTAAGGGACATTTTGTCCACTTTTTGTACACCTATCGGGCAAATTCGCCTTGTCATTCCGTCCCCCATAGGCTATGAATCGACAACATTTGCGCGGAATAAATAACGTAGTAGCGATAATATGTAGCTTGCATTTAATCGGCTCGTCAATCCGTCCCCCATAACACCGGCTCAAAAATTTTTCATCCACTTTTTGTACACGTTAGATAAGACTAATCATTGTCGGAAAGACTTTATTCAGCAAATGGAAGGCTGAGTTATCCACAAGCTGGAATGGAAAAACAAAGAAATTGTTGAAAATTATCGTCATCGCCTATTTAACGATGATATTTAACCTCTTGTTTATTTCTTGTTTAATATATAATATGTAGATGGGGGACGAAATGACAAAGCATGGGGGACGTTTTGACAAGTCATGGGGGACGTTTTGACGACCCTATGGGGGACAAAAAGACAAGCCATGGGGGACAAAATGTGTTGACTTGTCCCCCGAACTGTGCTATACTGCTTTTAGGCTGGTAAAGGAGGCGAACAGATGCCAAAAATATCCGACAACAACCTTGTTGAAAAAAGCAAATCCCTTGTGTGGGCAAAGTTTAGGGACTACACAGCAGGCGAGCTTCGGTTGCTAGAGGTTTACTTGTCAAGAATAAATCCAAGAGACCCAAACAGCAGCCGTGTGGAGTTTTCGTTGGCAGAGTACAGAGACCTGCTGGGCTTAAAAAGCCTTGATGCACGAAGGATTGAGCCGCAGATCAAGCACTTTCTGGGCAATACGGTGTCGATTCCAATTGACAAAGAGAAGGGCACGTTTGAGAGCTTTGTCTTGTTTACAAGAGCAAAACTGGACTATGTGCCAGAAACAAGGTCTTATGTTGTGGCAATCACTTGCAACCCTGACCTTCGCCCTATCTTTTTTGATATTGCCGAAAGCGGGTATGTCCGGTATCGGTTGCGTTATACGTCACGGATGAAATCACAGTATAGCATCCTGCTTTATTCGATTCTTCGGGACTGGATGAACATGGACAACAAGCCGCATGAAATCAGTCTGAAAAAACTGAGAGAACAGCTCGGCGCGATGGAAGCAAGCTACGATGTTTACAAGAACCTCCGTAAACGAGTGCTTGATGTTGCAGTGGATGAAATCAATGCCGTGTCTGACATCGTGGTGACCTATGAACCAGTTCTTGTGGCACGAAAGGCTGTGGCAGTCAAGTTCAAGCCCAAAATTAAAGCGTCTGAGACGCTGATTGAAGCTCAGGCAAGCGAAGTATCGGCTGAACCTCAAAAAGCCGCCAGAAAGCCCCGCAGAAGCGGATACGAGGATTTTGACTGGTCTGTGTGTGACGAACTGGAAAAGCAGGACTGCATTGACGTGGCGAAGGTAGTTGAGAAGTGGATGAAGAAAGAGCATCCGGAAATCAAGCTGCCGAGACGCAGAGAAGCGGTTTACGACACAGTAAAGGCGGCGTATAAGGACATCTTGTCCTTGAGCAGAACGCCGTTCCCTGACAGACCTGTTGGCTATCTGATTAGAAGCGTAGACAAAGCGGGTATCGTAGACAAGTATATGCCAGCGTTCTATTCCATTGAAGCGTTACAAGAGCAGTAAGACGTAGCGCGTTGAGCAGATGATGCAGAAAGGAGAAGGTATGAGACTGATTGATGCAGACAAGCTAAGAGATTATCTGCAAAACCATTACAACGAAGTGGAAGCGCTTCATCGTCCGAATGACAGCGAGTATCTTTGTGGAATTGGGACTTGTCTTGATTCTATTGATGCAGATAGCTTTGATGTTCCTGACACATATCCAGCGTGGATAAGTGTGAAAGACGAGCTTCCAGCTATTGGCGAGCCTGTTCTTGTTTTTGACGATGCGTCAGATATGATGTTTGGATTCATGTCATCCGATGGGTATTGGTTGGAAACGGGGAGCGAACTTCCTTGCAACGTAACACATTGGATGCCTTTACCAGAACCACCGAAAGAATAAAGAAAGAGTGATAAAATGGCAAAAATCATAGCTGTCGCCAACCAAAAGGGCGGCACAGGAAAGACTACCACAAGCACCTGTCTGGCGGGTGCGTTGCAGTTGCTTGGCAAGAAGGTGTTGCTGGTGGACTGTGATGCCCAGTGCAACGCAACGGACACCTACGGCGCACAGACAGAAGACGTGTGTACTTTGTTCGATGTAATGACCAGACAGGGCACAGTAGAGGAAGGAATCCAGCACTGCGAAGCCGGTGACATTCTGCCGTCAGACAACGCATTGAAGGACATTGACGAGCAGCTTGTCCGGGATATTGGCAAGAACTTCCGGCTTCGTGAAGCACTGGAATCCGTGTCAGAACGGTACGATTACATTGTTCTGGACACTCCCCCGCAGCTCGGTCTTGCGCTTGTGAACGCTCTGATCGCCGCCAACAGCATCATCGTGCCTATCACAGCAGACCGCTATGCACTTGCCGGGTTGAGCCAGCTTTCGCAGACCATTGGTGACGTTCGTAGATACTTCAACCCAACTTTGAAAATTGAAGGTCTACTTCTGAACCAGTACAAGAGCCGTGAGAACCTGTCCAAAGAGGTTGTGGAGCAACTTCCTGTGATTGCGCAAAGCATGGGAACAAAGCTGTTGGACGTGAAGATTAGACCGTCTATGGGCGTTCGTAAGGCGCAGGCAGAGCGTCACAGCCTGTTTAGCGGTGACACGGCAAAGAGTACCAGTGCAGAGGATTTCAAGGCATTGGCGCAAAAGATTGTGGAGGGGGATAAAAAATGAGTAAGAAGATTGTGGACGTTGCTCCTTTGATGGAATATTATCGAAACAGACTTCTTGAAGAAGGTGACAATCAAGCGTTGGAAGATGCGTTAGAAAGGTTAAGAGCGTTAAGAAATGCTGATGTGCAAGATTTACAGCCAAAAGCAACATGGGAACGTCCAGAGGGTTTGACTTTTATTATTCAGGACGATTATGATAACAGCCATGCAGAGCAAGCAATCAAATGCAGTAATTGTGGTGGTATGATTTCCGAAAGCGATTTCGACAAGTGGATTTGGAATTTTTGCCCAGTATGTGGCGCAAAAATGGAGGAAGAAAAATGAAGTCAACCAGCAAAAAATCCTCAGGTCTGCTTGGCGGGTTTGATTTCCAGCCTGTTTTTTTGGAACAGACATTAAGCCGAAGTGAGCCAAAGGAAGAAGAAGTAAGCCAAACAAAGCCGAACGAAGCCGAACAAGCACCGACTAAGCCAAGTGAAGCCACAGACAGCCATGCACAGCCAAGTGAAGCAGAATTAAGCGGCATTAAGCCGAAGCAAGCCAAAGACAGCCAAAGACAGCCAAATGATGCTGTATTAGGCGAAGGTAAGCCGAAGAAGCTGAAACAGGCAAAGGAAACGAAACGGCTGATTGAACATGGCGATATTCCCGGCGCACTGGCTGAAGCTGGCTTGACAAAGAAAAAAATCCCGATGCCGGAATCGCATCAGGGCGTTGCAAGCGGTGACGGCAAGCGTTCTAAGCGCATTACCATCCTTATGAGCGAGGAAGAGCGCAAGTACATCAACCGTGAAGCCAGACGGCACGGAATGACGATTGGACAGTATGTGTACGCTCTGGCTGCTGCTGCGGCAGACGGAAAGATTGAACTGGAAGATTTCTTGGAGGACTGACATGACGAAACAAGAGAGAGTTGCAAGAATTGCAAAATACTACGCAACTTTCCATTTGTTTGGCGATTGGTATCTTGTTAGACGCTACCCTAAACACTTCCATAGTTGGAAAAGATTCGTTCCGTTGTATATACTAATGCACATCAAAGAAGAATAATTTATGTGAGAGGAGAAAAATGCGTACATACAAGCCACGCAAGCGCAGAAGCAAAGAGGAACAAGCTAAAATAAACGCAGAGGTAGCAAAACGTAAAGCAAAACTGGCTGAAAAGTATAATACTGACATGCAGTATTACAAGGGTATTCCTGTTGAGCTGATTGTAAGAGAGGACTACGGTTGCTACAAAGCAAAGCGTTTCAAAATCAATGGAAGCAATCAAAACGTGTGGATTCCAAACTGCTATCTTGAAGATGACGGAACAATTAAGGCGAACATGAACATTGATTTTGTATTCCGTAAGTCTGTAAACCAGTTAAACAAAGCTGGAATCACGCAAGCGATTATTGGTATAAAACGTAAAATGCCGGAAGCAGATGTGCCAAATCTCAAAAGAACCATGCAGAAAATCGGAGATAAAGGAGGAATTACATGGGCGTAACCATCGAATGCAAAAAGACTGGGCGTCAAATGGATGTGGGCTATTTCGGCTTTTTCAAGTTGAGAGCGAAAATTGCAGAACTTGTTGGTTCGGAAGTCGGAGAACACTATAAAAAACTTGATGACATTCTCGATATGCCATCTCCCGAAAAAGAACACGCTCTTGAATCTTACAATGACAAAACGGAACGATTGATTGAAAGCAAAATGCTTCCGATTAAAATTGCAGATTTCCTTTATCAATCGGACTGTGACGGAAAGATTCGATACGGTGCCTGCAAGGAAATCTTGAAAGTTATAGGTGATTATGACGATAGCATTATTTACGGATATGCAGGTAGAGAAAATCCCGCAAAGTTCAAAGACTTCAAAGAAATCCTTCAAGATTGCGTAGACAATAAGTGCTTTATGATTTGGGGATAACAATAACCCACTGTGTAGTCACAATGACCGCACAGGGGAGAAAGGAATAATATGAGCGAAAAAGCAAGAATGTACATAAAATGTTGCCTAGAGAGAAACAAAAGAATTATATATCACGATTTATTGTTTCTTTTGTTTTCTGCGTTGATTGAAGGATATTTTATTCGTCAATTCATATTTGAAAATCATTCGTTTGTTTATATTATGCTTATTATGCTGGACGCCTTTCTCGCATTCAATGTAGCAAAAGAGCTATCCGAATTTGAAAAAGAATCTGAAATTTTAAAAAATATATTAGAAAAGGGTGATAAAAAGTGCTAATATATGTTTTTGCAGGAATATGCTTTATAGGGATGCTTATTTGCGTGAGTTCTTTTTTTGCGGGGCCATTTGACAACGAGGGGGGAAAAGAATATATAATAATGGCTGTTGCAGGGATTGCTTTAACAATACTTGGCGTTGTTCTAATGATAGCAAACGTAGAATACAATTCGTCCCATCCTATCGTATCAAATTATGATTTACAGGAAATCGAACCGGGAATATATGCCTATACATCGACTGTCGTTTCAAATATTCCAGCTGAAAATTATGAAATGTGTACAGTTTTAATAAATGGGCAGTACATTACAATTAAAGGAACCGTAAAAATAGCGAAATCGGATGGAAGCACTCCTAAAATAAAATGGGAAAACAGGCGAATAGTAAACGGAGATACTGTTACGATTTATGCGGATATAAACAAAATAAAAAATAACGGCGTAAGAACTATATCTTAACGAGGACTTTATGGAAGAATATAAAGATAGTATTGCGATTATTGAAAAAAGCGAAATCGAAAAGCGAAAGTCTGAATATGGAAATCGCTTTTGTAAAATAACTAAAGAAATGATAGAAAGTTTAGGAAACGAGAAAATTCTAATGATAAATGACGGAGAATATTGTACTTTTTTGAAATATTTCCAAGATTAAACAGAACCCCTGTGTAGCCGTTAAAAACTACACAGGGGTTCTGTTTTACTTATCAGCAATGCAATCCCAGTAGAGATACGCCTTGCCATCTGCGGCATCTGCGTCATCAAGGAACGCCTTTGCCATGTCAGCGTAGAAGCCCGGAGTGTCAACGGACTGACGCTTTGCAACCTGACAATAATCCGAGTACATCATGTTCATGACAGCCCAGAAATCGTTCGGGTCACAGGTGATATTCCGCTGTTTGGCAACGTCCTGTGTCTGTTCCAGCGTCCAGTGACAGCCTTTCGTGCCGTCAGCGTTCACCATGCTGTCGCACCATTCCTCCGCTTCATCGTGGGTGAGGTGCTTGCGTGGCATCTTGATGGAACGACTGTCTGCACCGCCATGCTCATACTGCCCAGACCGCTTGTCCCAGTCTTCGCTCTGCGAGAAGCCAATCTGCGGCATCTTGCGCCCATACTCTACGTCAGGGTAGCGGGGGATAGGGTAGGGGTCGATGTAGCGGTTCTCCTCCTGCGGGTAGTAAGGATGGCGGTCATTGCCATCTTCCAGCTTGCGCAGACGACGTTCCAGCTCACGCTCCCTGCGGTCACGCTCTTCCTCAAGGCGGTCACGTTCCGGCTCACGGTCTTTGTCGTGGTCGCGGAACATCATCATGCGGCGAAAATTAGTCTTGCCCATAATCTACACCTCCTCAAGAAATAGACGCGGGCGCGCCAGCGTGGGAACGGCAGAAGCAGCCAAGATACTTGAACGTGCCTGTGCCAGTGGCAGACGTTGCCACACGGGTAGCGTAACGGGTGCGGGTGTGGATGCTCTCGGCGGTTGCCTGAGCGCAGTTGCAGTCGGTCAGAGGGTATGCGGTCGTGCCTGCACCGATGGTAATGACCACAGGTGCGTTGATGGTGGTCGTGTCCGGCAAGCTCTGGGCAACGACAATGCAATACTTCTCTCCGTTCTGGTACGCTCCGGCAGGAATGTTGATGGTCAGCGTATCATTGGCGAATGTGACCGCCTGACTGATGACCAAGTGCGGGCAGAGTTTGCAGCTTGTTTTGCAAGCCATAGTATTTTCCTCCTAAAAAATCAGGGGCAGAGGTGTCTTACCCCTGCCCCGATGGTTCACCCGGTGTTATCGGGGAGTGTGTTGGTTAGCAGCAGCCGCAGCAGTTCACGCCCACGTTGGGGTTTGCCACCTGATAAGCGGGAATCGGACGAGGATTGACCCGGTTCAGGATGGTATCGGTCTGCTGAGACATCACAGTGGTCAGAAGCGCATTCTGACGATCCTGAGAAGCGGCGAACTTCAGGCTCTGGTTCTCAGCGGTCAGAGTAGCGATCTTATCCTGCGTGAAGTAGTCCATCATGCTGCGGAAGTTGGCGTTGCAGTTGTCCACAATGGCACGGGCGTTGTCTGCGATAGCCTGACGGGTAGCGCAGTCCTGCTGTGCAATGGTGTACTTCAGGTCGCCGATGAGCTGCTTGTTCTCGCAGCAGCAAGATGCCAGCTGCGTGGCAAGTGCGGTCTGACCCGCCTGCCGTGCGTTGCCCTCCTGCATGATGGCAAGGCTGATGGCGTTGTCTCCGTTGGACACGCTGCGTTCCAGACCGTTCACGAGCTGTGCGTTCTGGTAGCCGAGCTGACAGATGGCACTGTTCACGCCCGCAAAGCCGTTTGCGATGTTGGCATTGATGCCGTTGATCTGCGCCAGTTGGTCATAGCCCAGAGAGCAGATACCGCTCTGGATGCCCGCCAGAGAACGAGAGGTGTCCTGCTGGTAGAAACCCTCCGACAAAGCCGCACGAGTATCTGCGCCGCCCTGACCGGTTGCACCGGTGCCCACCAGATAGGGGATGTAGCTGTTCATTCCGTTGTCACCACCGTTCCGACCGTAGCCGCCGTTGCCCCAGCCGAAGATGATAGCGAGGATGATAACCGCCCACAGACCTTCGTTGCCGAAGAAACCGCCGTTGTTATTACCGCCGTCCTGCCCAGCCAGATAGCCAGTTGCAAAATCGTCCATAACAAAACTCCTTTCAGTTTTGCGTTATGCTATCCCACCGCCGTGTGCGATGGGCGAAGCCAAACAAAAGCGGTTTTTATCAAGTCCGCAAAACTGAGAAGCGTTTCGCTTAGAGGGATGCTTTACCGAGGCAGCGTCAGGTTCAGGGCGCTTGCAAGCTGGTTCAGGTCGATGCCCCGCTCTTTGGCGAGGTTCTGTGCCATCGTCTTGAGCTGCGTTTCGTTTTTGCCCTGAATCAGGTTCAAGCCCTGCATGATGGGGGCATTCTGCCCGCTCAACTGCTGGATAAGCCCCATCGGGTTCTGTCCGGCACGAGCCAAATTTGCAAGCTGCATGATAGGGCTGTGAGTAATCATATCAAACGGAGAGGGCATTGTTATTCTCCTTTCTTCGCTGTGGCAGCGGGCTTAGAAAAACTCTTCTGCCACTTTTCCAGTTCATCCAGCCTGTGGACGAGGGCGTTATACTCTTCAACAGGCACATACTGCTGTGTCGGTGCAGCGGTCTGCTGTGCCTGTTGCGCCTGTATCTGCCGCCACGCTTCCGGGCTGTAAAACTCCTGTATATAGGATTCACAGGTGTCCGGGTTCAGCCGCTTGCAGTAGATCACACCGCTCCGCAGGTCGGGGCAGTAGGTCGGTCTGCCATACAGGTCAGACGGTATCGCCAAAAACTCTTCCCTGCTGGAAACAGGTCTGCCCAGCAGCCAACCGCCATCCTGTACCGACTGCTGAACAGGCTGTTGCCCATTCATCGGCTGCGGACGCTGCTGCTGTGCCTGCTGCATCTGCGTGTTCGGCAGGGGAGTGGCAAGCCCTACCGTGCCCATGTTGCCGTAAGGGTTGACAGGCTGCTGCGGAACATAGGGTGCTCCGGGTGTCTGGTAATAACTCATGGTTCATCCCTCCTATTGCGCCCAGTGTACCGCATCGGCAAAAAGTGAAGGACAACGAAGGTACAACGAAGGACAAAAAAGAAAAGCGCCCACACGGAAAAATCCGCATGAGCGCTTAACTGTTAAGGGCTTCACATTGGAAGCAAAAATAAAATATCACGTTTTAGCTTTCACGGCAAGCCTTTCGACAAAACTAGTGCAAATAATACAAAATCCCCCACTTTACCTACAACGTACCCCGCGTGGAATGCAGGGCTTCGGCAAAGCAGGGGAGTTTTTTGTAAAATCAAGAGCGAAACCGCCCACAGGCAATTCCGTTCTATACAAAGGCCGCAGCCTTTCAAATATCCACCCTAATGCGCTTCTTCGAGAGGCCGGGAGGATTTGTTGATGTTATTATACCACAATCAATCCGTCACGACAAGAACCAGCGCAGGGCCGTTGACGCTTACCGCCGCGTCCTGATAGGGCTCAACAGCGGTCGTTTCCACGCCCTCGCGTTTGCGAAGCTCTGTAATAAGATTTGCGGTCGGAACATTTTCGAGGTTCACGGCGAGCTCCTTTCGTCTAGCTTTTCATCAATGCTTTTCAGCCGGTAGCCTATCGCCGTCCGGCTGTAATGTGTCTGTGCTGCAATGTCCGGCAACGGGAGCCGCTCAACGTACCGCAAAAGAGCTATCTTTCGGTCTACCCTCCCAAGCGGTGCGCTTTTGATGGCGGCGGTCATCTGTTGTCGGTCAAGTCCTTGCAGCGCAGCGGGCAGCACTACACGAGCCGCCGCCACAGGCAGCACCGAGCCAGAAGGGCTGCGGGAGCTGTCCGGCGTTGCGCACCATAGCGGTGAATTTATGCTGAAAACGGGAAATTCGCACTGAAAGTGTGCAAATTGCGCTTACTTTACGATGGATTTGCTTGTTTTTGGCGTAAATCTGGTATGTAGTCCTGCTCATGGTCTTACTCCTTACTCAGGGCCGCCTTTGCCCGGTCAAAGAAAAACTGAATGACCTTGCTCATGGTCTCTTCGGTGATAGCCCAGCTGACCAGCTTGCCCCACCGGCTGTTGTCCAGATAAGTGCGCAGCATCTTGACGCACCACGCCTTGCGCTCTGCGCCGCGCTTCGTGCCCTGAATTTCATGTTCTGCCTGCTCGATCAGGTCAAGCACGGTGCCCTTGACAGCGGCACCATAGCCCAGCCGGATACAGCCCAGTGCGTAGAAGATGAACCCGCCAAGCATAAGCACGAGGGCCACAGGGGCAGGAAGTGCGGTCAAAAGGTTATTGATTGTTGCCATGTATTACTCTCCTCTCTCTTTTTCAAGGTCTGCAATGCGGTGGTTTGCCACCTTCATCTGCTCTTCAAGCACCGGGATGCGCTGGGCGAAATTGTTGTGTGTCCGGACTTCCCGGGTCAGCTCTTCCAGCTTGGTTTCGGTCACAGCCTGCTGCTTGTCCAGTTTGGCATCCATGCTCTGGGCGGTGTGGTTGTTAGAGATGACCACGCCGATCAGGCTCAGACCGCCGGTGATAATGGCTACGATGATTGCTTCGCTCATGCGCCCTCCCGGAGACGGGTCAGGCCCTTCTTGCGGATGATACGGGGGTAGTTGAGGGTGGTCACGTTGAGGTCAACGTTGCGGGAGATGCCCGGCACACGGCCTTTACTGGTGTGCTGGTGGGCGTTGTAGTGATAGCCGACAGCGGGAGTCTTGCCCGTGTAGTCGGCCAGCCAGATGTCCCAACGGTTTGCCAGGCGGCCCATATCTAGCTCCATGTTGGAGTAGTGGGTGTAGGTGTACAGCTGGGCATAAAAACCCATCTTCTCCACCTGTTCCAGCGCGTAGGCGGTGAGGTTGGTGAGGTCGAGGGTGCTCATTGGCTTGAGCTTGTTTTCCTCCACGTCTACCGCAAGGGGCATGGTCAGCTCCTTGCCGTAGACCGCCTGCCGCACAAGGGCAAGCTCTGCATCGGCCATCGCTTCGCTGGTGGCGTAGGTGTAGTAGTAGACACCAACGTCCAGCCCGGCAGCACGGGCACCAGCGTAGTTGCGCTCAAAGGTCGGGTCGATGTACAGGCCGTCCGGTCTGCTGGATAGGCTGTGATTCGTAGACACCGTCTTAAGCATCACCCCACGGTATCCTGCTGCCTTGACCTTTGCCCAGTCGATAACGCTCTGATACCGGCTCACGTCAATGTACCGGTAGGGCGGTTCCCCTGCCCACCCGGTCACGGTGTCCACAGTGGGCACGTCCGGTGCAGGGGCGGGCTCTTCCTTGTCGGCACCGTCACCGGCAGCATGGGAGAGCGCAGAGAAGATATCCCGCAGGAAATCAAGCATTACTTTCCACCTCATAAAAACCCTCCTCCGTCAGCTTTTTCATCACGGCATCCTTGTACCGGTCAGGCACGTTGTCGATGGTAAAAGCGCCGTCAAAGCGGTGCAGCTTAATTTGGGTCACATAGAACAAAACCATAGTATCCTCCTCTTACTGTTGTGCGGCCAGCAGGTCAAGCATAGCCGCTTCCAGAGCGGCAAGGCGCTCTTCTGTGGTGGGCAGCTGTGCCTTTTCCTCTGCTTCCTTGCGGGCCTTTTCCTGTGCGGCCAGCTCGTCAGCGGTGTACAGGATGTACCGCAGCACTTCCACTTCTTCGTCATAGGCTTCCTTTGCAGCCACGCCGGGCACGTCCACCACCTTCCAGCGGTCACGACCTCCGTTGGGATAGGTCTTGTACTCGTAGTGGGTAACCGGCTTCACCGCTTCCACGGCCTCGTGGTGGATGATTTCCGGGTCGTCCTTCAGGTAGCCCAGTGTCAGGTCAGGGTTTTCGATGGGGTTGCCGTGCTCATCAATGATTTTCATGTATACTCCTTTCGGTTATGCTACTCTGCGCCAGATGTACGCGGAGTAGTAGGGGTTGAGGATGTTCATGGGTTGGTCGTCACCTTTACTTGTTGTCACGGCCCACGCGCAGTTTTTCCCTTCAGCGTCTGTTATTTGGGCAACGTCTGAAATGTAGAATTGCCATTGACTAAAATGCGAGTCGCCACTATACTGGTTGCCGTATCCATGAACGTGGTTTGGCATTTCTGCTATTGTTTGCGTATGCGTCGCGCTACCTCCTGTACTTCCTGCCGGATAGGTATCGCTTGCACCCATGATAAATCTGCCCTCAATGCGCTCCCATGTGCCGCCGTAAAGCTCTGCCGGGCTGGTAGCGTTTTCGCTGATGTACAGACTGCCTACGGGGTGGTCTCGCTCGACTACCGCCGCAAGGACTTGCTGATAGATAGCATAGGCATCAGGGCCGATGCCATTTTTGAGTTCTCCTAGTGCCATTGTTTCTCCTTTCGGTTATGCTACTCTGCGCCAGATGTACACACAGTAGTAGGGAGGAATGCTAGAGCTAGATGCGGTGTTTCCTGCAACGGAGTGCATTTCTCCAGCGGGCTTCTCACCATATGTCGAGGAAAATCCATCATTGGCGAGTGTATACTGTCCGTCATTAACTTTTCTGTTATCATCGCTCCACGGTTGTGTTTTGTAGTTATATGTGGAAATGGCGGATGACGGATATCCGACCAAAGCGCCAAGCCGCCACATAAACGATAATTTGTACTCATGTTCATGCGTCGCGCTACCTCCCGTACTCTCTGCCGGGTAGGTATCGCTTGCGCCCATGATAAACTTACCTTCAATGCGCTCCCATGTGCCACCGCCAAAAGTTACGGACGGGTTTTCAGGGCTGATGGTCTGATAGATACTGCCTACAGGATGTGCCGCAAGCAGGAAGTTGGAATAGATGGAGCCGTTACCATAGAACTGGCCGCCATACTTGATGGGATACCACCGGGCAGAAATTTCCGCAGTCGGAATGTTGTGTGCACGGATACGGATAGCTCCGGTTCGAGTTTCGGGGTTTACAAGCATAGCTTTACCGGCTACATCTGCGCTTGCAGGGTCAATGCTGACAGATACCACAGTCGTGGACGTAACAGCTGCTGTAATATCAATGTAATGCGGGTACTCTGCAACTTCGGTGTCTGTTTGCCACCCCGTAATTGGAATAAAAAGATCATGTGGATCAACGGAGTCTGCTTTGCCCCCATTCAGCGCCGTTGCCGCCTTCTGCGCGTTGTTGACCTGCCTCATCAGGTAATTGTACCCGTGCTGCTCGTCCAGGCCAGCCTCAGCGCCGGTTGGGGCGATGATCTGACCGGATGTCCAGTTTTCCGGAAGATCAGCGGGAAGAGGAATGTTTTTCAGGATATCATCCGCCATAAAGCAAAGTTCCCTCCTTGAAGATAATGGTGTGTTTTAACTTTGTTCTGGTCGTGGTTTCGATGCTGACATCATCCTGCGTGAGAGCGGCTCCGAACGCATCTTGCGCAGAGATGGCAGAGACTTTTGTGATCTTTTCCGATGGCAGAAGCTCATACTGCAGTGTGACTGCCGCACCGGAAAGGCTCTTTGCAAGGTTCGGAACGGTATAATCGCCGTTCAGCTGCACCATGTTGATGTGATCCGCCAGGTACGAGGCTAGGCTTGCCAGGAACAGCGGGGTCACAGATGCAGAAGTGGGCGCGGAGGCCGTCACCGGGACAAAATAATTTTGTCCCGGTGACGCGAAGGAAGTCTTACCCAAAAGCCAGCTGCCCAGAAGATAGTGATACCGGCTTCCGTTTGCCAGCACGGTGTCCGCGCCCTCCAGAATGGATAGATTTACGTCCACGTCTGTTTTTTCAGTAATGCCGAAATAGCAGTCCGATGCGTACAGCGTTTCTCCCGCATCGTTTAGTATCTCGTAGTGCGTGACGGTCGAATTACCTGCCTCCGGTTCAATGGATGCTTCCAGCTTCAGGTTCTCACCCGCGATCATCAACATTTCAGAATCCACCTGCAGTGTCGCAGATGCAATGACGCTTTTCAGCGGTTTCACGGTCGCTGCGCGGTTGAGCCGTGCCGTCGTGGCAAGCTCTGCCGCCTTGTGGGCCACGTCCAGAAGAAGCGTTTGCGTCAATGTCGGTGAGGCCGCAGCCTTTACGGTCGTCCATCCTCCGAGCTCGGCAAACGGCTTTTTCCCAAGGGCCCAGCCGCCCAGACGATACTTATAATCGTATTTCTGCACATCGACCTGCTCTGTGATCAGGATTCCGGTCTTGAGGTACGGCATACTGATAAAGACGATGTGAGCGGGCTTGATTTGGTTGATCAGGTGCGTCACCTCGTCGTAGTACGACTGATTCTTTGCGCTCGTCGCAAGCCTCAGCTCGTAGAGCGGGTATATGATGGAGCACGTCCATTCACCCGCACCAATCAGCTCATCCAGCTTCTGATACAGAAACCCCAGTGTGTAGGGCGGGCGGGTCGCAATGCGGGTCATTACACGCTGCCTGCGGAACGCCAGAGACTCCTTTTCCGGGACAGCCACGATGTGAAACACCTTTTCCCACCGTGCAACGGAATCCTCGTCCATGGTCTGGAAAAAGAAGTTGCTTTGAACCCCTTCCACAGAACCGGCCAGCCGATCAAATTCCGCCTTTTCGGCAGCACAGATCTGCTGGTAATCCTGCACTTCCCGGTAGATGGGCGGCAGCAGCGGCAGCAGTTCATGCGAAAGATCAAGCTTCATGCAGCGTCACCGTCCCAACCACAGGAACCTGTTGCTGTGCGCCGGTCTCTGTCAGAATCAAATCGTCCGCTGCTCCGTTCAGCTGGACGTTTGTCACGTTTACCACGCCCTCTGCCGTGATGATGGCCGCAGATACGCGGGCCGTGTAGACGTTGGCGCTATACTCAATGCCAGTTTTGCTGATATTGGTCTCCCAGCTTTTCCGCACATTGAGCAGATATGCCTCCAGCGCCTCCCGTACCGCGGTGCGAACTGTATCCATCGAGTAGCTGGGCAGGAGTGTCACCGATGCGGTGACCGAAACTTCCAGCTTCTCCGGGGCCGTAATCGTTACCTTTGCACCGATGGGCGCAAGACCGAGCCCCTGCCCGGAGTACGGCACCGGGTCGATGATGTTCTGAATGGTCTGCACAAGGTCGGTGGATGCAGGCAGCCAGTCCGCACCCAGAACGGAGCAGAGCACCGTGCCGCCGCCTCTCCATGTCGGGTACACCTGCACAGCGCCCACACCGTCCAGCTTTTTGATCTCCTCCACGTACTGCGCCACATTGCCGCCAAAGGAGCGGCTGTTCAGCGACTCTTCGATGCGGGCGCGGAATTCGTCATCGGTCTCGGTCTCGTCTCCGGGTGTCAGGATATCCGAGATCCGGGCAGAGGTCAGGCCCTGAATGGTGTCGATGGGTAGGATAGGGCCGGTGTAGTCGTTGCCGATGGTGCCGGGTGTTTCGGCCAGAAGGCGGTAGGTGTGCCCGGAACCCAGAGCGGACAGCGCAATAAAATTGATACTGTCCGCGCCGTTGATGGTAGAGAATCGGCTGCCCAGCGGGATATCAATATTGAACTCGCCTTTTCGCACTGCCGCCGTGGCCTGCTTGCGGGTAACGGTGGCGATGGGGGCCAGCAGATCCAGCGCTCTGCCAGTGGCTGTCTGAAAAAACGCCTGCCGCTGCACCATGTTCAGGGAAAGGAAGAACCCCTCAAAGACATAGGCGGCGGGAGAAAGAGCTGTTGGGATAGGGCTTGTGTCCCGCTTGTCGTAGTCGTCCGGGATCTGAGACAGCATATAGTCCAGAATGGCCCGGTACTGTGCAGTAGAAAAATCGATCATGCTGCGGTGTTCACCTCCGTGCTTGCCTGCATTTCGCCGTAGATCGTGGAGACGGTAAAGGATGCTGTCAGTGCCTGTCCCTGCACTGTGTAAGAAAAGTCCTTCACGCCGGTCACCCGGTCGTCCACGGTCAGGGCCTCTTCCAGGCGGCGCTGCAATTCTGCCGCCACATAGCCCGGGTCCTGCCCCAGCAGCCCCTCCCACTCCATGCCGCTGTAAGAGCGGAAGATCTGCCAGCGATAACGTTCCACGTTCAGAATGATGGTCACGGCCTGTTTTACAGCCTCGTACCCATCGCATTCCCCGGTGATGCGGCCAGATATCTGGTCAATGAACCAGGTTCTGGACGGCTGAGAAACGTACTCCACGCCGCCGGAAAGGTCGATGGGTGTGCCTGTGGGAAGCGTAGCCATTACGATTCACCTCCGTATACCCGGGAAAGCACAATAAATTTCTGGCCGCTCTGAACGCGGAGGAGCAGCACTTTGTCCCCGGCTTTCAGGGCCGGGTTCAGGATGATGTACTTTTTGTCCTTGCTCAAAGGCAGCGCAGCGCCGTTTTCCCAGCCCACAAAATTTTCTGCCTGCACTTTTGCATCAAATCCATCCGGCAGGGCCGACCACTCCGTGAAGTAGGGCGGGGATGTGAATGCGTCCTCGCTTGGGCCGGATGGCGTTGCGTGCTTGTGCTGCAGGATCTTGATCTCGTGCCGGTGGCGCAGGATGGGAATCTTCTTTTCAATGACAGGCTCTGCCAGATAGAGCACGGCCTGTTTCAGCGGGGCCATTGCTTCACTGATCTGGATCTCCAGCTCATCATCGTCCGGCGGGGCTTTTGTCACTGTGCCGATCTGCAGGTCTGTGGGCTGCCCGGCATCGTTGGCCTGCCGGTAGATCTCCTGCAATACTGCCAGTAAATCCACTCTTCTCCCTCCTTACAGTGCTTTTGCTTCCAGTTCCATGGTGTGCTCGTCATTTTTGAAGGTGTGCTCCACCTTTTCCAGCATGACATACCGTTTGAACGGTTCGCCGTCCAGATCGGACAAGTTCACCAGGATCAGCGCCCCGGCCCGCAGGCCCGGAACGCCCAAAGAAGAGAACTTGAGCTGCTGCAATACCCGGTTATAATATTCCAGGCTCACTTTCGCCTGTTCCTTTACCTGAGCGTCGTTGGCGGCCTCGTCCACGGTTTGATACAGCTGCAAAAGGCCCCACTTCCCGATGTGCTCCGAATCCTTCATCACGAAAACATCCGCCTTTCCCGTCTTCTGATTGGGCCGGGCCAGCTTGATGCTGTTGTAGGTCTGGGTGTCGATGGAAGAATTAAAGGTGTAGTTCGTCATCAGGCTGTAATCACCGATGACGATATCGGTTTTCAGATCGTTGGCCTCTTTGAGGGCCAGCCCGTCCCCGGAATCGTAAAACACATAGACCTTGCCGGTGTTGAGCAGGGTCTTTTGCAGGGCAGTGTTGATGATGTCGATGCAGCTTTTGTCCTGCATGATGAGGGAGGGCAGCTTATAGCCGGTGTCGGCCAGCTCGCCCACGTCCAGCTCAAAGTCCTCCGCGATCTGCCGGATGATATCCCCGGCGCTCTGGCCGTAGAAGGAGTAGCTGGCGTTTGCCTTGAGATACCGGATGCGGTCATAGCAGACCACGTCCACCGGCCCCCAGCGGTCAAAGCCCCGGGTAAACACCCAGCCGTAAAACTGCAGCTGACCATTCACAGAAAAGCGGATCACGTCTCCCTCTTCCAGCTTGGATTCCGGGGTGCGTAGATAGGTAAAGGTCAGTTTGCCCGGCTGACCGGTGCGCTGGGTAGACCATACCACTTGTGTAGGCCGCAGTTTCAAAGTGTTTCCGGTTGCTTTCTGTGCGGCCAAAAATTCGTATGTCACCCTTCCACCTCCTGCAGGCTGTTCTCCGGCATCCAACCCAGCACAGTGCCGCCGGTGTCTGCCACGCAGACGGGGCAGGGCCGGGAGCGGTCGATGATGCGCCGCACCACAACGATCTGGCCATGGATGCTGGTCAGAACTTCCTCCCCGCTGCCGGTGCCGTAGACCTTCCCGGTGGCTTTCCGTCTGGCCCCCACAACAAGCTTGTCTGAGGGGGTGCTCCTGGTGGGGGTCAGAGAGAGCTTTACAGCGCCTGCGGCATCCACCGCAGTGTTTACCGCCATAGCTGCTGAAACGGCCCGTGCGGACACGCTGGCCACATCAGAGACAATACTGGCCGGGGAAAAGGTTCCGGTCTGGCCAGCGCCCTGCACAACAGCCCTCTGTGGGGAGTAGTCTTTGTACTCGGTCAGGCTCAGGTCAAAATAGAAATCTCCCGTCTCCGCGCCGCGCTCCTCTGCCTTGAAGCTGGTAACGAGGCACCGAAAGCCCAGACTCGGCCCCAGGAACGGTACGCCGTTCTCATAGAACCGGACGGGCGTGTAGACGATGGGGGATTTTTTCTTCATGGCGGTGGTGAAGAACGCCATATACACCGCCGGGGGCAGATGAATGCCGGTCTGGCCCGGCAGCCGCCGCCCGGGCAGCAGGCCCGAAATGGACACGGTGCGCAGGTTCGGCGTGCGGGGCTGCATGATGGGGCCAAGGCCCAGCACGTTATAAGTTCCGTTGTCGGCAGAAAGGGTCTCCGGCAGCTTTTCCGGGTTGATGGGCAGGGCAATCACCGTTGCGCCGCTGGAAAAATACAGCTTATACAGGGACATTTCTTTCTCCTTACTGCACGGTGACGGTGCTGCCTGCGTTCATCAGATCCACCAGAACGTCCCGCAGGGTGTCTGCCAGATTCCGGGCATCCTTTTCGGTGCTGCCGGTGTTCTGACCCTGCACGGTGATCATTGGGGTCTGGCTTGTCAGGTTGACGTTGTTGATGTACCTGCGCTCCGCCACATCCACCAGCATCTTGATCTGCTCATCGGACAGGTCAACGGTCTTTGCGATCTTGCCGGTGTTCTTGTCGATGTTGCCCAGCAGGTCTTTCACGTCTGCCGCCTGCGGAATTTCCAGCTCTCCCGTGCCGGTGCCCATAAGGCCGGATTTTCCGAGGTTCGCGCCCCAGTTATAACCAGCTTTGTAGGACTTGCCCAGGTCGAAGTTTTCCCACGGCTTGATATATTCTTTGTACCCGTTCTGCTTGATGGTCCAGTTCCGACCATATTCCAGCTTTCCGATGAGCTTATCGATTCCGGATGTCATGTTTACTTCCACGCCCGGAATCATATTGATAAGGCCTTCCAAACCCTGCGCTACGTTCTGGATGTACTTCAGGATGGTAATGGACATATCATAAAAGAGAACATCGATTGCTGTGATTGGGTCATTGAACGCATTACCCAGAAAGTTCACAAATGCGGCAAAGCCATTGTGCAGCGGAACCAATGTACCGTTGAGGATGAATGCTCCCATTGTGGTAAAGGCTCCGGTGATGATGCCTGTGGCCGAAATGCTGGAACCGGTCAGCTTGTTGAATGCTGCCACACCGCCATACAGAGCAGCCACCAGCACCAGAACTGCCGCAGCAGTCAGGGCGATAGGATTTGCTGCCATAACAGCGTTATAGAATGCCTGCATGGACGCGGCTGTTTTTGTGGCCGTCGCGAGGATGTTTGTCCAGTTGGCGGCGATCAGGAGCACACCGAACGCCGCGCCCAGGCTGACTACCAGAGGAATTGCAACATCCAGATTGTTTGCCACCCAGTTGATGGCCGTCAGCAGTGGGTCAAGTGCCCGGACGGCGGTATTGCTTGCCACCGTCCAGACCTGTGCCCAGGTCATGGGGGTCTTTTCAAACTCCGCGTTCGTGTCCTTGGCCGCCGCAAACAGCGCATTCTTTACGATGTCGGCAGTGATCTGCCCCTGAGAGCCCATCTCACGCAGCTCGCCCACGCTGACTTGCATATAGTCTGCAATGGACTTTGCCAGAGCCGGGGCCTGCTCCATCACGCTGTTCAGCTCGACACCGCGCAGAACGCCGGATGCAAGGCCCTGCTCCAGCTGCAAAATGGCAGCCTGCGCAGACGCGCCGGACGCTCCGGACATGGCCAACCGCTTATTCAACTGCTCGGCGAACTGGACGATCTCTTTAGAGCTGCTGAAGGCATCGCCCGCCATGGTGCCCAGCTGGGAGACCAGCCCCATGGTATCGGTGAAGCTGCCCCTGGAACGCTGGGCGGATTGATAGATCATCGTTTCCAGTTCCTGTGTGGTCTGCAGGCCGTCGTTCATTCGATCGAGCCGGGCACGCATGGAGACCAGACTGTCAGACAGGTCAACGGCCTTTTTCAGGCCCTGAATGCTGATATAGGACGCAGCCAGCCGAAGGACCGAAGAGGTCAGGGAGTTGGTGACGCTTTGCGCCATGCTTTCCTGCTCTTGCAGCCGCTTTGTGGCTGCCGCCGCCTCATCCTTGGCCGCTGCCGTTACACTGGCGGCGTTTTCAGCTGCTTTCATGGATTTGGTCAGGGTCTGCTGCTGCGCTTCCAGCCCTCGGATGGTTGCGCCCAGCTTCTCGGTCTGGGTGTCCAGCTTTTTGAACGCTTCCGTGTTCTGCTGACCGGCGGCAACCATTTCTTCCTGCTGTGCCACATACGATTCAAACTTCGCATTTGCGGAGATCAGCTGTCGGGAAACGCTGTTCAAAACAGACTGATAGTTCCGGGCCGCTGCCTGTGCCGTTGTGGTAGAGCTGGATGCTCTCTGCGCAGCCTGAATGTATGCACCAAAGGAAGAGGAAAACCGATCCTGAAGGACAAGCGTTTCCTGAATTTTAGCCATTTCGTCCCGCCTCCTTCATCCGCTGGGTCTCCTCTCTGCGCTTTTCCATGGAGCGCAAAGCAAATGCCCTGACCAGCGCTTTTTCACGCGCCGGCAGGGCATCGTACTTGCCCGGGGGCCAGCTTAGGTTATCGAAGCAGTAGTATGCCACCAGCACGTCAATATCCCAGCTGCCCCCGGAGATCAGTTTTTTGCTTCGTCGTCGAGGTTCTGCTCGAAGCCGGACAGTTCCAGGATGGCGGCGGAGAGTTTGGCGAACTCGCCCGCGAGGAGCATCTTGTTGGGGACCTGAATGGGGTCTTTGGTGCCGAAATGCTCACACACCTCAGCACTGGAAAAGTCAGGCTCGAGCGTTGCGGCCACGATGAGGCGGCTGATGTACTCGTTCTGGTTGGTTTTTTCCTGATAACCGCCATTTACTTTGATGTTCCGGGTGGCAGCTTTGTTGCAGGCGGAATTCTCTTCCTGCGTCAGAGAGCGGATGCGGAAGGGGACAGGTTTGCCATCCTCACCCAGAAAGCGCTTGGAGATGATGACTTCCTTTTCCTCGGTGGTGACGGTGGGATGCAGAAATGCAGAAAGTGCGCTCATAAAAAATACCTCCTAAAATCAGTTGCTGCCCAGGTTGGTGGGGTCGTTGAACGCTTCCAGACGCTTGACGCTGGTATAGCTGAAATTGAAATCATAGTTCAGCATAGCCTCCTCGTCGTCCAGAATGGACAGCGGGATATCACCGGTCAGTACGCAGCCATAGTAGCCCATTACCTGCGCGCCCACGCTGGACGTGGGGTCCTGGTTGGTAATGGTGATGTCAAACAGATCCTGCACGCCGTTCTCGATGTAGTTCAGCACCATATCGGCGAAAAGATTGGAGCCGTTGGAACCGAAATAGACGTTGCCGGTGCCGGTCTGAGTGACACCGTTGGCCTTTTTCTGCACCTTTCGGGTTCCGATGGTCTTCATGTCCGAAGTCTGAATGCCTGCAATGGTCTTGATGTTCCGCATGCCTGCGGCTTCCAGAATGCGGCCGTTCCGGGTGATGGTGATCTTGCCCTCCGCACCGTTCAGGGTGTCCTGAGCCATTAAATAACTCATCTTTGTTCCTCCTTACGCCACATCCAGAGTGATATAGATCTTGTTGGTGCTGCCCACGGCCTCGATGGCCAGAGTGATGAGAACAGCATCTTTTGCCTCGCCTGCTTCCACGATGACATCCGTCTCGCCGTTGAAGTTCTGGATGCCGCCGGATGCCTGGATCTGATCCAGATATTTGACGATGGCGCTCTTGTACTGGCGGCGGCCATCCTCGGTGTTGTCCACAATGCCAACATAGCTCTGGGCGAACTGCTTGTACAGGTCGTTTGCAATGGTGTTGCACAGCCGCATGGTGCGGTTGTAGCGGTACACCTCGCCGATCTCGCTGGTATAGGTGACCAGAGAGTTGATGTCATACTCCACCCGGACAGTGCCGTCATCGGCGTTGAACACGAACTTTCCCGCATTGATGGCATCCACATACTGGTTGTGGGTCATCTTGGGGGAAACGTCCACCGCGTTGGGAACGGCGGAATTCGTCAGGTCGTTGGCGTAGGTCGCGCCGGAAAGCGCACCGCCGACCCACCAGACGGCTTCCTTCGGGGTCAGGGTGGTGCCGTCGTTCATAACCAGGCCGCTGCACACGTTGACGATAAAGCGGGTGTCAGGGTTGGTGGCATTGGCTTCCACCAGCTGAGAGAAGCGGCCCACTTCGGTGTTCACGCGCTTGATAAAGGTCTCCATCGCGGTCTTTACGGTGGCATCCTCGCCGTCGTACAGCATGGAATCAAAGTTGTAGGGCTCAATGTTCGTCAGGTAGGTGCTGTATGCGGCAGAGTTCACCTCGCCGTCCTTGCCGCCGGAAAGCTGGGTGCTGACATTTGCGGCCAGAGTGCCTGTGCCGCTGAAATCCACCCAGCCATTGCCGGTCAGGTCTGCAACGGTCTTGCCAGTCTGCTGATCTTTCACCACACCGTCAACGACCGTGGAGACCTGGAAACTGCCCGCAGGTTCCGTCAGGGCGGTGACGATCACAACGATGTCGTTGCCTCGGGAGCCGGAATATTTTGCGGTAGCCGTCAGCGGGGCGATAGTGCCGGTTGCCTTTGCGCTGTCCGCAGCAGCCGGGCGGTAAAGCAGCAGCTTGGTGGGTGCTGCGGTGCGGTTGGAACCGCTGAAGATCATGGATGCAAAGCGATTGTGTGCGTCTGTGATGTCGTAACCGGTATAGGGGGTCAGGTCATCTCCGGCGGCGATCTCCATCACCTTGCCGACGGGCCCCCAGCTCATGGGTTCGCAGATCGTGACCTTGCCACGATCACCGATGGTAAGGCTCTGCTGGTTCTTGGAGCGAAATTTAAAGTAAATGCCGGGCCGCACCTTGTTCTGTACGGTCCAGGTTCCGCCTGCTGCCATAGGTGTCACTCCTTCCAAAATTCTTTCACAGCGGCCTCAGCCTCTGCGAGGGTGTAAAACGGTTTGTGTAAAACAACAGCCAGAAAATCCGGCTGATACCCCGCAAAACGCGGGTCTTTCAGCAGCACTTCCCGGCTGTATTGGGTATTATCCTGTTTCATTGGTCTACCTTCTGATTCACGGTCTGGGTCTGCATCTTCACTGCGTCCACGGGCTTTTCCACAAAGACACGCAGCTCAAACTTGTAATGCAGGCCGTCATCGTCGATATCCGCGCTGCGCTCGTAGGCGTGCAGGAGTTTTTCCGCTTCTGTTCCATCGGAATAAGGGAATGTTTCCATGCAGAAATCGAGCGCCTCAGCGGCTTTGTTGTACTGCTGGCGCAGGTCTGTGAGGTTATAGTCCAGCAGATAGGTCAGGTCGAGCCGGATGGTGCGCAGCCAGCGCCCGCCGGGGTAAGGCTTGATATCACTGCCCCGCTGCTGGATAAACATGCAGGGCGGCTCCACGCCTTGCTGTGCAGGGTCTTCCAACATCTGCACACCGGGCAGGAAGGGAGCCAGATACTCCGCCAAAGACCGGGCCAGCGTTGTAATGGTAAAGTTCATTTCAGCATCTCTCCCAGCTTGTTCACGGCTTTTTCTGTCTCTATCTTCACGGTGCGCTTATAGGCTTCAATGCCTGCATCGGACATGTGCAGGCCCTCAACGTAGGTCGTTTTCGTGCCCACCATCATGCCCACCTCGTCCCGGCGGCCCGGGTCGTATTCCAGCATCCCGGTATAGGGATTTGCGTATAGCCCTGGCACAAAGTGCTTGTCCATCCGGTGGCCGTCGTTGACGTAAGAGGCGTATTCCTTGTTGTTGTTCAGCTCGGTGACGATCTCTCCACCCTGCAACCGGGGCTCTGCGAGGCTGTCAGTTGCCCAGTGCTGTTTCAGCTCTCCGGTGCGGGTGTTGGTCCCGCTCAGGCTGTCCGCTGTGGGAGGAGTCTTATCCTGCGCCGCTTCTACGGCCCGGAGAGTGGCATTGCGGGCAACGTCTGCGAGCATTTCGGGCAAAGCGGTCTGCGCCGCTTCCAGCTTCTTGATGTACTCCTGCAGGTTCATTTCACACGCTCCTGACTGAGAAGCGTGATCTCCTGGTGGGCCAGCCCGGGCAGCACTGCCCCAAACGGCTCATAGTACAGGTCAGGATCCCCGGCGAAGTACCGGGTCTCCTGCACGGCGTGCCCCAGTCGTGCCCCCCTGTGGATCACTAGCTCATCGCCGGGCTTGATATCCACATCAATATCACAAGCCAGCTTGTCCGTTTTTTGGATGCTGGCTGCTGTCTGGGTCATCGTCGGGGCCTTGTCCTGGCTGCGGTACACCCGGCACGGAACACCGGAGCGGACGACCTTTCGTTCCTTGCGGCTCAGCTGGCCATCCTTCACAGTTTCCGTGCGCCTGATTTCCATTAGGTCGGTATACCAGTCATTCCAGTTCATGGGTGCACCTCACATCACAAAAGTTCCGGCCGCACCGATAAAGCGGGCACGGTTTGCCAGCATCTGGCCGTAGGTGGTGGCGTTCAGGTCGCCCCAGTCCTCTGTTCCTGCGGTCAATGCACTGGTATCGTAGGTCACGGAGCTGTCGCCCAGCGTTGCCGACTTCACCACACCCACCAGAGCGCCGGACGCTGCCGCCTGCGCCGGGGTGGCGGTGCTCTCTGCATAGGTGCGCAACTGCAAAGTGACGTAGTGGGCCACATAAAGGCCCACGGCATAATGCCAGCTGTCCAACCATTTATCCGGCTGAATGCTAATGTTTGCCATTTTCACGATCTCTTCCAGCATCACATCCGGCAGGTGGCAATTGCCGTCCGCGTCACAGAACTGCGGGTATTCCGCCTTGAACTGCTCTGCGGTGTAATTGCCCACGCTCTGCCCCAGATTCGCGGCCTGCGCAAGAATGCCCTGAAACTGCGGTTTCATCGTCCAGCACATGGGCAGCCTCCTCAGTCTTCCTGCGGTTCGGCAGGCTCCTGCGGTTCGGCAGGCTCCTGCGGTTCGGCAGGCTTGTCCCAGTCCGCAGTCTTTTTCTTGCGGACGGGCTTGTCTGCGGCATCCTGTACGGCCTTGTCGCTGCGGTTCGTGGGTACGATGTCACCATCGGCCACCAGCGCCTTGAAGTAGGCCGTCTCTGCCGCCCAGTCCGGCACTTCGACCAGCTGCTCCCGGTGGAGCGGGAAGGCCTGAGAGCCGTCTGCGCTGGGCAAGATGATATTTGCTTTGGAAAGTACGAAAGCCATTTCTCTTCCCTCCCGATCAGATGCCATCCACGTACAGCATGGAGGTCTGATACATGAGCTGCACCTCGGATGCGTTTGCCATATAGGCGGTATCATAGCAGACATTGGTCACGTTGGGGGCGCTCATCACGCGGGACAGGGGAACCAGCTCGTCCGCCTTGACAAAGCGGCGGTTGTTGACGTACACCACCATGCGGTCACCGCCGGAAGTGCCAGCGCCCTTGACCCAGCGGGTGGGAACGATCTCCAGATCCACGCCGTGGTTTGCGGCCACGTTGTGCTTCTTCAGGAAGTCGTAGATGGTCTCAGTGCCCAGATCACTCACCATGGTGGTGGTGATGTAGCTGTACTGCTCGTAGGGAATCAGGATGTGGTTGGGAATACCAGCCTCGTCGTACTCGTTGGCAGCCCACACGGCAGTGATGGCGCTGTTGATGTCCGCCAGGATCTGCTTGGGGGTCTTGTCCGACCACTTGGCAGAGGAGCCGGTGCCGGAAGTTGCGGCGGTGGTCTTGGTGACATCGGGATTGTTGACAAGGCCGGTGGTGGCGTACTCGTCGAAACCGATGTAGGTGTTCTGATCAATGTGCTTGTCGTATGCCAGGCGGATGCCGTCCTGCAGCATCTGGTCAAGGCTGCGGCCAATAAAGTTTGCGCGCTGCATATCCACGAACATCACGCGCAGAGCAGCGGCAAAGACATGGGCCTTGAATGCACCCTTGCTCACGCTGGCCTGCACCACAGGGATGCCGTTGGAACCGCCGCCGTTGACGGCAGAAGCGCCGGAGCCGCCCGCCATGCCATAGGCCACGGACATTGCAGAGACGTAATCCACCCAGCCGCCGCCCACCTCAATGGGGATATCACGGGGATAGGTGACGCTGGTGAGGGGCTTGCGGATCAGCGGGTCACGCTTTTCCAGCTCGCTGGTGAGGAACGCATTGCCGCTCTGGATGGCAGCCGCGTCCATGGTGGGAGTGCCGCCGGGCAGCGCAGCACCGGAGTTGTTTACGGTAAAAGTACCGGCATTGGTGGTGCCGACGTTCTGGAAGTTTGCCATAGTCTAAGCCCTCCTATCAGGCGTTTGCACGGGTGAGGATGACCAGCTCGGCCACGCCGTTGGCATCAGCCGCGCCGCCCCACTGGCAGTTGGTGAGTTTGACGGAGTTCCCGGCGGTCTTTTCGTCGGCTTCTGCCTCAAAGCCGCCGACCAGTGCGGTGGCATAGTCAGCGGTCTTGGCAATGCGGACGTAAACGTCACCGCCCAGAGCCGGGGTCCCGCGCTGGCACAGCACGTTGATGCTGCCGCGCTGGAACACGCTGCAGGCCTCGCCGGGGGCGTATCTGCCGCCGTTCTGGTCAGGATAAACCAGGGCGCTCTTGACCTCGCTGCCTGCAATGCCTGCGAACTGTGCAGCGGTAGTGCCGGTGCCGCCCATCACCACGACTTTGCCGCCGTCGTACTTCAGGGCGGTGCCAAAGGGGATGTTCTCGGTGCCGCCAACGGGGCGGGTGTTGACGATCATATCCGGCTGACGGGCATAAGTGCCAGCAAAGCCGTGGGGCATGGTCTTGCCGATAATTTGAGTATTCAGGGACATAATTTAGCCCTCCTTCTTCATGTGGGGATTGCGTTCGTTGTAAGCGAGCTGGGAAGCATGGCACAACTGCTCATACCGGCTCTTACCGGATGCGCTGGCGGAAGCGGCGGCGCTGTCCTGCGCAGCCTTTGCGATGGCATCCACGGAGCTGGTGCCCTTGACCTGCTCGATCAGGGTCTTGGACAGAGCATCACGGGTGACCTTGTCCTGAATGCCGTTGATGATGGGGCGCATGGCTTTCAGCAGAGCCAGACCGCTGTCTTTGGCGGCAGGCTTTGCGCACTCGTCCTCGGAAGGAACAGTGGTGGAGCCGCTTTCGTCCTCGTCCTTTTCCTTCTTGTCAGGCTTTTCGCCGGACATTTCAGCGATCACCTTGTCCAGGTCTTCCGGTTCTTTGTCCTCTGCCTTCTTGGTGTTGGCGGCGATCAGATGATCCAGCTTGCCGGAAAGGTTGTTCAGTGCATCCAGAACCGCGGTATTCTGGGTGTCAGTGGGCGCTGCGTTTTCAGCGGGGCCTGCATCCTGCGCCGGAACGGCGGGTGCTGCATCCAGCGCTGCGGCAGCGGTCTCCACCATGCTGTCAAGCTCTTCGGGGGGCGCGTTCTTTGCCGCCAGACCGAACAGAGACAGCAAACTCTTGCTCTTGCTCATGTGTTTTACCTTGCCTTTCTCCGCCGGAAGTTCGGCGGCGCTATCTTTTATTGCGACATCACGGCCAGCGCGCCCACGGGGCACGATGGCGATGTGATTTCCTCTGATATGGGTCTGCCGGTATCCTGCGCCGTCTGCCTCATACTGGCAGTAATAGCCGCAGGACACATCCCGCATGGCCCCGTTCTTGACCTCGGAGATCAGTGTGGGGTCTTTCAGGTACAGGTCAGCCACCAGATAATCACCCACTCGGCGAACATTCTCTGCGTGGCCTTTGGAGTAGGCGGCCTGATTTTCCTGCATGATCATCTCCGAGGGATGGGTGTTGGTGACATCTTTGCCCTCAAAGCTGGCAATTGCCGCCGGGTCAAACACATCCTCGGCGCTTCGTGTCACCTGAAGGACGCGCTCCGGCATCCCGTCCAGCCCGATCTCCCGGGCCAGATAGTTCTGCGTGCCGGTACGGGCGATTTTGACATCGTGGCAAATTAAAAAGCCCTCCGGCGTTTCCGTCATGTGAGGGCTCAGTTTGCTTCCATAGTACGCAATCAATCGGCATCACCTCCGCTTCTGTATGCGTTCATCCATTTGTGATATTTTTCGTCATCTGCCAGCTTGTGCCGCTGGAAGGTCTCAAAGGTCTTGGGCACCTTTTCGCCCAGAGCCATGCGGTATTTCTCCCACTGGCGGTAATCCCGCAGCCAGCGGTTGCGTCCCTGCTCTTTTTTGCGGTAGGCCTCGATCTGCGCCTTGGTGCGCGGGTCACGGCTGTAGGGGTTCGTTCTGGGGTCAGAAAAGCGCCTGATCCGTTCCAGCTCTTTCTCGGTGCGGCCGGCTGGTGTCCAGGGGCGAAGGGCGTGCAGGCAGTTCGGGTGGATGTTCAGCCAGCTGTTCGTCAGGTCATCCGGCCCTGCAGGGTCTACTTTGCCGAACGCATCCGAAAGAGGAGGGAAGTGCGGGTCTTTACCGCTCTTGCTGTATACCCGGCCCTCATAGGGGGCGCAGAGAGCACAGGTTGTGCCGTGGGAGCTGATCTGATACAAGTCCTGTTCCTCGTCCTGCGTCACCACAGAAAGGATCTCTGCCTGCCGGGATGTGGTGCGGGAGACCATCGTTGCATAGGTGTGCAGGCTCCAATTCCGTCCCGCCTTGTCTGTAAACGCCGTCACGCCCTCCCGGCGGAGCGCTTCCACGAAAGCGGGCACGCTTTGGTTCACGCCCCTTCCCACAGCTTGCTGCGCTGCCACCTGCTCAAGACCGATCCGCCGGTAAACGTCCGGCTCAGTCCGGCCCAGAAGGGCGCTTTGCAGAGTGGAGAGCACCGTCATGTTCCCGTCCACCAACTGCCCCATGAGGTTCATCGTGAGCTTTTGCACGATGTCCGTCTGGGTGCTGGTAAGGCTCTGGGCGTTGGTGTAGCCGCGCAGGTGCTTTTCCACGGTCTCGCCGGGAATCGCCCGGGCCTCCGGGTGGCGAACGTAGAACTGCGCCTCGACCATGCGGGGCACATACTCCCATTCATCCGTTTCCAGCTGACGCAGGATCTCCTGCACCCGTTCCAGCGCGGCCACGGCGTGATAATCCACAAGACCGCGGCTGCGCAGGCGGCCGATCTCGTTGATGATATCGGTCTCAGCCTTGAGGTACAGCCGGATGAGGCGTTGCAGTTCCCGCTCAGGGGATGCACGTGCAAGGGTAGGCATGTATTATTCGCCCTCCTCGGTGTCTTCCTGCGTATTTTCTGTCAGCAGCCCCGCCAGCGGGTCGCGCAGGGCGGTCACGTCCTGATAGGTTTGGCCCTGCTTTGCGGCGATCAGTTCGTCGGTCAGGGAGCCGAACAGGCCGGTCTCGTCCTCTAGTTTCTTGAGCTCGCGCATTGCCACATCTGCATCCAGAAGCCCTGCCTGAAACGCCGCAATGATGACATCGGTCTTTTCCTTGGCGATTGTCGCCGTCTCGCTGGCAGTGGGTGTCCACAGCGGCGGGAACGTTACGTCAAGGTCGATCTGCTCAATGCCCGCGCTGCGGGCCACTACAGGAAGCAGCTTGTCCAGAATGGGCCGCAGTTTGCTTTCCCGCAGGGTGTCCACGTAGTCGTAGTAGTTTTTCAGGTCGCTTTCGCCGGTGGCGTTCATGCCCGCCGGAGAACGGCCAAACAGCTTGGTCATGGGGTAGTGGGACGCACCGCACAGGTTCAGGCACATGCTCTCGTACACGTCTGACAAGCCTGTAAAGGTGTACTGGGTGTTGCTGATTTTGTTTCCTTGCTCCACCAGCTGCATCCCGAAATTGGAGCGCAGGACCTTCTGGGCCTGCATGGTGTTCCAGAAACGCCGCTGCACATCAGGGCTGGACATGGAGAGTAGCTGCTCCAGCCCCTTTACCTCCATCGTGTTGATGTTCGCCTGAAAGGTCAGCGCGGCCATGTTGGCGCTCACGTTGTCGTGAGCCACCACGTCATTATAGAGCGCTTCCACCTCGGATTCGCCCCAGTAAAGCTCTGCCTGCCGTTCCAGATCGGGAAGCTCTCGGCCCACGAACCGCACAAGGCGGGAGTGATGGACACGGGCAGCAGTGTGCCCGGCGGCATCGTTGATGCTGTAGTACTCCGGCACAAGCTCCCCGCCCTCAAAGGTCAGGCCTGCATCCGGGCTGATTCCCTGCCAGCGGTCGAGGATGTACAGCCCCCGGAAGCTGCCGGGAAGAATAGCTTCGGCATCCAGCGGGCGGGAAAGGTCCTCCTGCCCGTCAATGAGGATGAGCCCGGCGGCACCGCCATACAGGCGGCCCCATTTCAGGCCGGTGCTCACACGGTCCCGGAGCCGGGTGGAACGCTCCACAGTCTGGATTGCCTTTCCTTGTTCCGGTGTGGTGCTCTTGAGGTCGTACCACTCTCTGAGCATATCGTCCACGAGCAGCCCAACGACGTTCTGCACCACCCAGTTGCTGCGGTACAAGCTGTTCAGAAGGGCGTAGTTGTCCGTCATGCGGGTCAGCGGGTATTCTGTTGCTTCCAGCGGACTTTGGGAGCCGTACCCCAGCGAGAACAGCTGGTTGGAAAATGCGTCCAGCGTGGCCGTATTCGGTTTTTCTGCGCCCCCGGCGGGGCGGTTTTTGTTACGTCTGGACACGTTCAAACCTCCAATCAGGCAGTGAGTTGATATAGTAGCGCAGGGCATCCGGGCCGTGGTCCTGCTGTTTGATGGGCTTTTCCACGCCCATGAGGGCGGCTTTATCGTCCCACCGGTATGTGCCGAGCTCGTCCAGCAGCCCCTCGCAGTCGGTAGAGATCAGCAGATCGCGGTGGGAAAGGAGCGTGCTGCACTTGCGGATGCCGTTCAGTACGTCGTTGTTTCCTTCCATCACATAAACGCCGCGCTGGCGCAGAGCTGTGATAAAGGACGCTGCCGCCGGGTCAACAATGGCGGCGCAGGGGTCTTTCCCCATAAACTCCATGAAGTCATCGGCATACTCTTCATCTGTTTTCTGCCTGTGCTCCTGGCGGCTGTCCCATCGGTATTCCCGATGCACCCGGACTTTCTCGCCGTCATCGTATACATCGAGGTAGACGGTCGGGTTGGTGGTTCCGTAGTCGCATGTAATGGTACGGGTGGAAAGGCTCTTGAATCCAACCGGTGCGTCCTGCGGGCGGTAGGTGTTGGCGGTGGTGTCCATCATATCGTAGATCAGGCCCTCGGCCATCACCCAGCGGCCCAGAATGTAGCGTTCGTAGAACACGCCGCTGTACATGCTGCGGTAGCGTTCCCGGGTGCGTTCATCCAGAGACGGGTTATCGTCCATCAAGAAGTGCAGATGCAGCGCCCGGTGTTTTTTGGCCTGTAAGATCCACTCCTTGCGAAACCAATGCTCCGGGTTCTCCGGGTTGCAGTTGAACCAGAACTTGGCACCGGTGACAGAGCATCGGGCCAGCGCCTGCTCCACAAAGCTGCGGGGCATGAGCGCCACCTCGTCCAGAAGCACCCCGGCCAGCGTGATGCCCTGAATGAGCATGTAAGAACTTTCGTCCTTGCCGCCGAACAGGTACACCATGTTTACCTTGCTGCCGCGCTGCACCGTGAGAACGTGGCCGCTGCGGTTGTAGGTGATCTGGAACTGCTGCTGCAAGTACCGGACAGACAAAAGCGGCTGAACGATGTTGCGTTCCACCGCGCCCACGCTCTTGCCGCAAAAGGCAAAGGAGCAATGGTTGAATTCTGCCATCATCCAGAGCACGAAGGACAAAGACATGATGGATGTCTTGCCAGAACGTACCGCACCGTCGCAGATCAGGGCATCGTAGTCGCTTTCATACGGAAAAGTCAGGATCTGTTTTTGCTTCGGGGAGAAGCTCATTTCTTAAACTCCTCCTTTAAGCTCTTGGTGATGGGGTCATCCTCTACGGTCTGGTGGAAGGAGTCGCCCTTCTTGCGATCATCAATGACTGTCCACTTGTCGATCAGAGTGCCCAGCGCCGTGGTGATCTGCTGCAAGGTCGCCCCTTCCAGCTTCTCCGGGTCAGTCAGGACACCAAGATAAACGTCTATGATCTCCTGAACGCGCTCTTTCTTGCTGTCCATGTAGTCCAGCATCTCAAGTGTGTTCTGCTCTTTTTTTTGCTCAACTTTTTTCAACATTTCGGACGGAGCCGTTGAAATCAGCCGCTTTACCGTCGTGTCAGATACTCCGTTGAGCTTGGCGGTCTTGGTGTAGTTCTGCAGCTGCACATAGTCCGCAATGATCTTCTTTTTCTGCTTGTCTGTCAACCGCTGCGCACCCACCGCCACCACCTTCCTAAATCTTTGATGCCGTATTCAAATTTCACTTTTCCATACCTCTGCCAAACCACTTATTAAGGTTTTTGTCTGCGCGTTTGCGTGCGCGTTCGTATTTCGTATGTAGAAATAGTTTTTGTATGTTTCTGTTTCTCTTACAAGCTTTACTGCCTGCGCGATTTGCTTACTTTCGATAGACGAAAATCCAGCCCCTTTCGCTTCGTTATAGTCCGTTTTTGAATAGTCGCCCCCCGCTCTCGCAGAGCTTCCAGAACCTCTTTTACTCACGGTAGTGCCTCCTCTCGTATTGAAACGGTTTAATTTTTGTGACGTTCCAGTCGAATTCTGCCGGGCACTTCCCATACCACAAAATGCCGCTCGGTTGAAGCACTTCCAGCGCCTTACGGCAATGTTTGGCAAAGCATTCCGCTTCGTATGGGTCGGACTGCGTTCCGTGGCTGGAAATGCTCACGATAGCGTTTCTCGGTTCACCATCAAAGCACCAGTCATAGCTTTGCTCACCGCACCAGCAGAGCGTCGGGATTACATGGATGCCGTGGGCTTGCCAGTAGGCAGCCAGCCAGTGCTTTTTGTAGTGCATGAAAAGCTGCACCGCAAGCGGCATATCGCTGTACAGAGAAAAATCCGGAGAACATACCGCGCCGAACTGCTGCAAAAGGGAAATGTATTTGTCGGGGTTGTTCCAGAACCGTTCAAACTGGTAATCGTCCTTGTAGAAATGCACGCCCTTTGTGGCCTTGTCTTTGGCAGTCAGTGCATAGTTGACAGGGATCCATTCCAACTTGTCGATTCGGATGTCCGTTTCTGGCTTGATTTCAGGGATGCCATACTTGCCCACGCCCGGAAAAATCATTTTTTCGGTGTTTTCCATCGGCAGAATCATAGCTTACCCCTCCAAACCTTACTTTTTCTTGAGTTTCCGCCCCGTTTTCCAGTTATACCCGCGTTTTTCAAGAGAGCGGCGTGCTGCCTGTGTAGATGGGTTGTCAGGATGCCCCTTTGCTTTGCCAAGCAAAACCTCAACACGACTTTTTTCTTTAATTGCGCCAGACGCAACGCCCGCTTTGTATTCTGCAATGGCAGCTTCTCTTTTTGCAGAATATTTTGCGGCGGCTTCATGGGCTTCTTTTTGCATCTTCTCAGTTTGTCTGCGTGTCAAACCGTGAGGAATACGCATTTTATCATCCATGTAATCACTGATGGGCGAACTCAGTCCACGTTTTGCAAGAAATTCATCAAGCGTAGTCTTTCCGCTACTTGCCCTTGTGGAACTACCAGACCCGCGTTTACTCATTCTTGGCACTCTCCTTTCTGCGTTTATGGCTTTTCTTCCAGAAAATAAAAAGCCCGAAATTGCTCAAGCTAAATCTCAAGCTATTTCAAGCTAAAAATCACGGTAGCCGTCAGCCGGATTTGAACCGGCACCCACAGGCCCCCGCCGGGGCATGGTTCAGTGCCTCGGATGTATCGGGTTGTTGTAAGCTAGCCATGTGGTGTCACCAACGTTGTCCCGCCTTAAATGGGCGGCGCTCTCCCAGTTGAGCTATGACGGCATATAAGCAGCAACGCCGTTATCTGTTTTTACCGGACAGTAAGACGTTGCCGCTGCATCCGGAACTTTTGCGGCCAGATGCCCCGCTACTCTCTGCATGCCGTCCCCCGGTCATGCAAAGTCTGGCATTCCCGGCAGGGTCCGAGCCTGCAGCCTTTGGTTTTGGAGACCAACGCTCTACCGATTGAGCTACGGGAATATAAAAAGCCGCCCTTGGAATCGAACCAGCCGTGCCTACACACACGCACCGCGCTCCACATTGCGCTCAGGCGGCCATATAGCAAATAAAAACAGCCCACGGTTCGCCGCCGGGGCTGCTTGAGTTGACGCACATCCTGCGGGGCATGCTGGCCCGCTCGGATTTCCGGTGCTGCTGTTCACGGGCGGAGGTTTCAGGGCGTGGGCAAGATTTCAGGAATCCCACACCCACCCGCACACCGGTGGTGAATCACTCCATGCGTCAGACCTGCCGAGTTACAGACTTTGCGGCGTTCGGTGCGAGATCGTGGACTTGCACCACGCATGATGCTCGATGGTGATATCTCGCATAGAAGCAGCCCGCAAAGCACGGTGTCAAAGCGAAAAACGTTAAGCGGCATGAACGAAAGGAGAATTCGTGCGGGGCCGCACTTTGGAAGCTGCTGAGGAGCGGCGCACCGCTTTGCGCGGTTCCGCTTGTAGTCATTTTACCACATTTCGATTCACATGTGTTTCACAACGATTCAAATAAAGCGTAGAAATCAAAGCGCTTTCAATGGTCGTTTTGTACATCCTCCCAGATTTCTGCCAAAGCATCAAACCCCTCGTGGATGTAGGTAGAGACCGAATTGTCTCTGGACAAGCCCACGTCCACCGCAATCTTCTTTTGGGGCTTCAGGTCGATATACCAGCCGCAGATGCACTTTGCTTGCTTTTCAGACCGAGCAGACCCGCTCAGGCAGTAGGCTCTCCGGGCAGCTTCGATGCGCAGTTCACAGAGATCAAGCTCCATCTGCTTGAGGTTCCGCTCTTCTGTGTCGATTCTCTCCACGGCAAAGCCCACCTTGTCACCAGCTCCATCGCCCATCGGCATCCCGCTCATGCTCTGGGTGCACTTTTCGGCAGTATCCCGGATGCGCTGGATCTTTTGCTTTTGGGCCTCGACCTGCTCCGCCAGATCTCTGCACTGCTGGAACCACGCCTTTACCTCGTGATAGTCCACACCGGTGCGGGGTTTTGGTTGTTCGCTTTCAGGTGTCCATGTGCGGGTCATGTATCTGCCTCCAATCATATATTGTTCGATTATTTTGCATAAGGCCCTCCAGCTAAATATCCGACAAAAAGCGCGATAGAAATGATTATCAGTGCGGTTATGACTCTCATACTCTTTCATCCTCCATTTCTTCGATCCAAATTTCAGCTCTGGGGTTTTTCTTGTCGTAATCCACCCGGCTGCCATCGTGGGCGGCCACAATCTGGCTGTTATCGTCCGCCAGCACCTTGGCCTTTACCAGAATGTCGCAGGTGGCCTCGATGAGGTTGGCAAGGTCAACCTTGCGCCGGGTAGCCATGTAGTACACGCACCGCACGTTTACGCGGGCTGTGATGGGGTTGTAAGGCCGTTTGATCTGCCACAGGCACTTTTCCTGATACTGCATGAACGCCTCGCTGGGGGCCACAATGCGGCGGTTTGCGTGGGCCTTGAGGATGCGGGCGGAGTTTTTCTTTGTGCGAGGGTCGCCGTAAAGGACAATCTTCATGGGTTTCAGCAAAAGATGTCCCTTCCTTCCTGCAGCCGCTGAAAGGTCTCTTCGTAGGAGTATACCTTTGCCGGGACGAACTGCATTGTGTTTGCATCCGCCAGCATCACAACGTCCTCATGCTTCTCGATCAGCTGGCGAAGCTCTTTCATGTAGGCCACCAGCCCGCAGGCATCCGAATACGAAACGCCGCGGACTATCAGCTTCTTGATAAACTGTTTCTGTGTCATGTTTTTCCTCCAATCATTCTTCCATCACATAGCACCAGCTCTGAGGCGGCCGCTCAATCCTTACAGGCTCGTAGCCGAATTTTGTCGCCCGCAGCCTTGTGAAATCGCTCAACGGCCGCGGGTGATCGTAAATTTTCAGGTCGGAAATGTGCCAGCCGCAGCCGTCGCGGCCTTTAAGATATTTTTCTGCGGTCTCCTCGCTCATGCAGGCCGCTTCAAGAAGTTCATCGGCTGGTTTGTAATATGATCCGGGTGCCATAACGTACAGGCTCGCCGATTCCCAGCTTCCTGTTTCTCCAACATGGGTTAGGCCGGTAATTTTCTTACAGGTGAACTCGCCAATGACGTGCCCCCTTTTCCCTGGCCATCCACCGTGTTTCTTCGCGGAAACGTCCCAGTTGCCGTCGTCCAAAATAAACTCTTTACTCGCTGTCCGGGTACAGTAGATGTACGCCTTAAACGGCGTCCCATGCACAGGGCAGGACTTGCTGATTTCAACGATCTTTTCTCCGCTGAGAATCTTCTTGCACCATTCGGGCCGGATGCTCAAAAGCACAGCTTTACTCACTTTTCAGCCTCCCACGGTAGTTTCGGAAGCGGCATCCAAACGCGGACCGCCTCCGGGTTCTCTCTGGCGTACTGTAAGGACGTAGCGACCGCACAGTGGGCACCGGCGTGGGCGATCAGAACGCGGCCGCAGCAGTCGCCGTCTTCTTCCTTCGGGGGCTCCTCTGCCGTGTAGCGCCAGCGCTGGGCATCCGCCGCTGCCGTCGGGGTGTTTTCCACAACACAGACAAGTTGCTCCAACTCGTTCTCCATGTCTGGATTATACCAGCCGCCCAGGATTTCCGGGGCCAGGTCGCGGATTCTCTGGATCACATCCTCCGCGTAGACCATACGTTTTTTGCTCATTTCTTCGCCACCTCAAAAATCCCAGTCGGACGGAACGCCAAGGCGGCACGCTCCGCCGCACTCTTTGGTGGATGGTCTGTTAAAAGGGCATCCCAGGCAGCCTTTTCCTGCCGCCAAATGGTCGTGGCAAAAGTCCATCAAGTAATGGGCCATATCTTCCGGGCTCATTATGGCAGCTCCGGAGCTGGCTTTTTCCTCCTCGGTTTCAAAGAAAAACGCAATCGGTTTTTCATTTTCAACGACGTTCCCGTAGGCCACGCCAATTTTATAAATATAGTTGCCGCGCAGCTTGCGGGGAATCTCGGCAATATACCGGCGAAACACTTCCAGGGAGTTTGCGCGCTTATAATGGTTGCACATCCGGCAGGCGGGCATAAGGTTTGAAATATCATCCGCCGCGCCGTCTGCTTCATTCCATACCCGCAGCGGCCGGAAATGATCGACCTGCATATCCTTGTAGGCAATCGCCCTGCCGCAATATGCGCAGCGGCCGCCGTACTTCTGGTATACCGCCTCACGGGTTTTCTTATTGATTGCCATTCTGTGTCACCTCCTTCGGCGGCAACGGCATCCAGCCCACCACGGTGCAGTCTATCTTGTTGTTGTAAACGTCGTCCGGGTTGAAGTGGCGGTATTCCCACCAGCCTTCCGGGATTCGGTAGTCGTCCCGTTCCTCGTCGTATGTTCCCCAATCGGGGAGATCTTCCCAATTCCATTTGCTGTCCTCGGAGAAAACATTGCCGTCCTCGTAGTGCGCCGTTGTAATGCCCAGATAGTCATCACGCCGGTACAAAACCAGAACTTCGGTTTCGACCTTCGGCGGGTCTTTGTCAGGATCGCGCCAGGCCGGGATTATCCTCTCCGGGTCAATGGTGGGGAGGCTTTCGAGATCCGTCAGCTCGCCTGCAATATCTTCACAGAACATGATGTCAGACTCCTTTCCTCTTGCTTCTTCCTCTGCAATGTCTTTTTCAGGATGTTTTCCAGCTCGCCAACATCGGCCAGCCGGACAATCTTCTTTTTCTCAGCCATGTGTCAAAACCTCCGTTCTCTTGACATGGATATCCCGGTACTCCGGGTAGTGGTCGCCCGCCATCTGGCAGGCGTGAAATTCTGCGGCCTGCTGGCTGCTGGCGGTCAGACGATAGGTCAGGGCCGCATCCCCTACCGGGCCGCTGCACAGCACAACAACATGGTACTTAGGCACTCTTCGGCTCTCCTTTCTTGCGCAAAGGCCTGCGATTTGCAGCGTTTTTTAGGAAATCGGGGGCTTTTGCTGCATCTTCCGGGGGGCGCGTGACCAGCTTGTCCCGTCCCGCCCCGATGGGGTTTGTCTTGCGGTACTCCTCCACAGACGTGCAGCCTTGCCTGTCGGCCTCCTCAAGCGCCTTGCGGACATAGGCCCAGCTTCTGCCGCCCAGATCCCCGCACTTGCGGATGATCTCGGTCACAAGATCATCGCCCAGGCGCTCGATGTAACCGGTCAGCTCTTTTTCGCTGTTAGCGCTCAACTTGCCGATGTTTTCTCTAAAAAAATCCACAGGCGATATCGTCGTCCTCGTCCCTGTATAGGAGGAGTCATCTTTAGATGACGACGACTTATCTATATCTAATATCTTATCTCTAATATCTGTATGGACATTTTTGTGGACGTTTTCGTGGACATCCTGTGGACAATGTCCACAGTCAGAAGAGCCGATTAGACGTTGGTTCGTTCTTTGCAGTTTTTTTTGCGTTGCGTAGTCTGTCGCGCTTCCGACCATTTCCGAGTGATTTGCAAGCACAAGCGTGCCGTCTTGCTCCTGATAAATCAGCCCAAGTTTCGCGTAAAGACCCAGCGCAACGCGCACAGTGTCGGCAGAAAACCACTTGGTATCACGCTGAATCTTGTCCACGTCATACGGAATGATCACCTCACCGATCTGCCGTGAAAGCCTGCCGTTGGTGTTGATGGTCATAAGGCAGAGCATCTGGTACAAAACCACATAGTTTGCGCCGTTCTTCTGCCCCATGAGAAAATCCACCGCGTCAGACCGCATAAAGCTGTCTTTGAGCTTTAGCCAGTAGTATCTTTTTCCGGTAGCCGTGTGTCTTCACCTCCTTCCGCACGCCCGTATAGCCAGATAGCACAGCTGGGAGGTCAGAACGGAAGATCATCATCGTCCGTGATCTCTGCAAAATCATCTGCAGAACCCTGCGAGAAGCCCTGTGCCGCCTGCGGGGCGCTGTAAGAGGCTTTTGCTTCTGAGGTGTAACTTTTCGTCTGCTTGTCAAAATCACGCACAGAGGGCTTGTCTGCCGCCTTTGCGCCGCGCTTTCCAGCTGAGCCTTGCCTTTGCCCCGCGCTGCACTGCAGTGACTACCTGTGCCCCTGCTGAGCAAACTTGTCAGCACAATGCCGTTGCCGAGTTATGCGCACATATCCGCGCCTCTGCAAATCATATCATTGCCGTAGCATATCAAATCCCATCCATGCAATGCCGTTGCTCAGTCGATGATGTCAAAGGTGAAGCGGCCCTTGCCGCTGTTTCTCCACTGGCCGATGCCGCGCAAAACGCCGTAATCCAGCCACTCCAGAACCGCATTCTCGAGCGATTCGTCCATGAGAAGGATCTCAAACTCGCAGGTGCTGCCCGCCGGGATCTCCTCAGAGTTGGCCAGGCTCACACGCTCACCCTGGGCCGTCTGGGCACGCAGGGGGCGCTGGCAGTCGCCGATCTTGCCGTTGACCTTGATGGGAATCATGCGGGGCTGCGGGAAGATCAGGCCATCGATGACCTTCTTGTAGGCGGAGAGCTTGCCGCTCTCGTTGACGGCCCGCTTCTTGCCCGTTTCTGTCTTGCCGCCCACACGGGCCAGCATACCGCAGGAATCCTTGAAGAATCCCTTGATCTGGTAGTCGTAGAGCACCGGCTCTCCGTTCTCGTTGCGAGGAAAGACGGTCATGCCCTTGTCTGCCACGGCATCCGCGCCCAGAGCGGCCACCTCGTCCTCGATCGTGGCAGCGTCCGGGCTCTTGCTGGCAATGAAATCCCGGGCGACGTTCTGGTTGGAGGGCCAAGTGCCCAGCACCGGCTCCAGGAAGGTGATCTTGACTTTCAGAATTTTGGTTTTCATGCCGATTTCTCCTATATCTTGTGGTTTACGTAATCCAAAACGCATTATCTTGCATACAGAAGGTTTCCCAGAGCATCCCGCACCTGAATCATCTCGTAGTGCCGGATGTTATCATCTGCCCAGTGCTGGGCCTTAACGCTGGCGGGCTCTCCCGGGTATTCAACCGGTGTGAGCGGATCTGTGAACTGCCTGACATCGCACCCCGGAGGGCTCTTGCGGTAGGCGTAAGCATATACAGTCATGCTCATGCGCCCCTCCGGTTCTGCCGGTAGTCCGGCTCCTCGGTGCGGGCGTGGGTACGGTCAACGCGGCCATAACGTCGTGCGTTCTGCTCGCGATCCTGTGCGGCAAAGCCCAGCCGCAGGAACATCACCGCTGCCAGAACCAGGCACATGGCCGTGGCAAACTGGCCGTCGGAGATGGCGCTGCCCGTCTGTGCACCGCCCTCGAGGCCCATGCCGTACAGCAGACTTGCGGCACCGCTGGCAGCAGCCAGCCAGTACCATACTCTTGATTTAATCTTCATCGTCATTCTCCTTGTTCCCCTTGTTCAGCTCACGAACAGTGCGGTAGAGAAGCGCGGTCAACCATGCCATCCGCTCCTCTAAGCTGTGCGGAAAAAGGCCTTCCAAAGTCTGCGCGATTGCGCACACCAGAAGATGCAGCGCTTCGCTGGGATTGCCTTCGACCTTGATAATCGATTTCTCACTGTCGATGTAAAGTTTTGCCTTCATGTTCATGCTCCCATTTCCTCCTTGTCGTTCTCATACGGGCGGACGATCTTGCATCCGCGCCGGTGCATATACTCGATAAAACCGTCGATGTAGATCGTTGCCTGCCGCCGTTTGGTATCTTCTCGGGGGACTACCCATCCGGCGTATTCGCCGCGTGCAACATTATTCCAGAACTTGTTCGGGCTCATCGGGATGAGATTTGCCCGGAACATCTCGCAGCACTCTGCAACGCCTTTCATCGTGATCCTTTCGCTCATGCCGCTGTCTCCTTCCTTAGAACATGCTGGTCTGGCCGTTGGTCTGCTGGATCAGCATCACGGTGTTGGTGCTGGGCTTCCAGCGCTGGATGTACTCCACGGCCTCGTCAAAGCGCTTGCGGGGGATGTTGTTTCTGCTGCTGACCCGGAACCACATCTGGATGTCCTTGTTGATCTCGCAGTAAACCATGCCCCGTACATGGGAATCGCCGTAGGCCGGGGCGTTCTTGCCGCCCAGAGCTTCCACAACAACGTGGTTCACGGCATTCTTGAGGGAAAGCTGCTGGTCATAGTCCACGACCATGTTGTTTTCCAGCGCCGTGATCCGCTGCTCCTGCCTCTGAGTGCGGTCGTCCAGCAGGAACAGCGCCTGCAGCTCCTTGCTGAGCTTGGGCATCTGCGGAGTGGCCAGCTTCTTCTCCATCTCGTTGAACGCCTGGATGTACTTCAGCTTCCACTCCAGCGCCGCCTTGCCGGTAAAGCCCATCACCAGCAGGCTGAAACCGTCCCGGTTCATCAGGTACATGGGGTAGGTCTGACCATTCTGCTTGTGAGTGTACTCGGTTTTGTAGAACATGGGGGTCTCCCCATTTTTGGGGAGACCCGGGGTGTCGTTAATTTTAACGAGACCCCCAATCAGGTTCTCAATGCCCTTGAGAACGTTGTCGTGGCTCTTGCCGAAGTTCTCAGCAATCTGGAGACTGGATACCACCGGCTCGCCGTTCTGGGTGAATAAGATAATGTCTGTCATTCGGTCTTTCCTCCTTCTTCTTCCACCAGCAACTTGTCCACGGATACCTTAAAGTATCGGGCCACCTTCATCAGCTGCTTGATGCTGGGGCCGTAGACGCTACGTTCCCAACGTCCGAGTGCTCCATTGCTCAGGCCTGCGGCAACCTCTAGTTCCGTTCTTGATAGGCCATGCAGCTTCCTGAATTCGTCAATTTTCGAAAGATTCACTAGCGATTTCTCCTTTCTGGGCTTGAAAATCGCTAGGAAATATGCTACTATGTAAGTGCGAGATACAAGTGCATAAAATCCAGCGAAAGCCCGATAAAATATTCAGGGGCTTTGTTATGTTTTGTCCCTGTGCTTCGTATTATACTAAACAATTGATTAGGTTTCAATAGTGAATCTGTGATTTTCTAATAGTTTGTTTAGATGCACAAAAATGCGAGGTGTTTTCTATGCGAAATGTGGAAAGAGCTAAACAAATCGCTAAAAGCAAGGGTATAAGCTTTGCATTTGTGTGCGCTCAGATAGGAAAAAGCCGGAGTTACCTGTCTGAAATGCTTGCGAATAATCGGGATATCCCCGAAAAAATGATTAAACCGGTCGCAGATGCGCTAGGTGTAACAGTGGAAGAGCTGACCGGCGAAGAGAAAAAAGAAAAGCCCAGCACCGCCGGAGAGATAGATTTGAGTGGTCTATCTCCCGAGGATGCCGAGCTTGTAAGAAAAATTATGGCTGCTTCGGACGCAAAGAAAAATGCGATTCGGGCGCTGCTGTGATTTAGGTGTTTAGAATAACGAGGACTTTCTGACGAAATGCAGGGTCACTCTTTAGCTTCTCGATGATTCTTTTGATTTCGTCCGGGCTGAACTGTGATTCCTGCATTTTGTTTTCCTCCTTTAGAAATATAGATGTACGAGGTGTTAGAATTGAAATTTAAGTTAAAGCACAAAATCCTGGCCGCTTGTAGTGGACTTCTAACCTTTTTTGCTATTTTTGAGGCTTTATTGACTATAGAAAAGCCAGTTTTTAGTATTTTTGCATTGTTTTCATTTTTCTTTGTGGCGGTTCTTCTCTTCTTTTACATTTATTTTGTGCTTTTGTGTATAACGTTCCCTTTCCGAAAAGCGATGGAAAAGAGTTCTAAACCGTCTCAGGGGAAGAAGATCAAGAAGCTTTTGAAGCAGTCTACAGTGGACTATGATTTTTCTGAAGAAGTAGAGCTTTCGCCAGATGACCTGACACAGGAGAACTGTGATAGTCCTCAACCTAAAAAAGTTCTTTCGGATAAAGAAACTGATGCGGTGTATACGCTCAAAGACGCACCTGTTCTTTGGGAAAGCAGAGCCTCTGCATTAAAGAATGCCTTAACGCCAGAAGAGTTCTTTGAAGCGTATGATGATTTCGTAGATTACGCAAAAGAGATCTTAGAAGCGGATTCCGTTTGGCTTTCTTTCAAGGATTCTTCGGTTATTTCTAAAGAAAGCAGAGAATACATCGCTGACGTTGTGAACGGAAATTGTTTTGAAGATGAATTGACTGCGTTTATTGAACGGTCTTATAAATTGGCAAAAGATAAAATCGAATCGAAAGAGACTGCTTCAGATAAAAGGAACGCCGCAAGAGCGTGGCATGCCGGCTTTGACCCTTACTTGTCCAGAATGCCAGAAAAAGAGATTCATCTTCTCCATGAAAAGTACGGTGAACTTATCATGCTTGCCGATACATCAAATCTTTGTTCTCTGTGAGGTTAAAATGTCATTATTTGGAATAAAAGAAAAACAAGAACTTGAGGCCCTTCGTTCCGAGAATCAGAGCGTTACAGAAAAGAACGCTGCGCTTGAACAAGAACTGGAAGAGCTCAAAAAACAGAACGGCGCTCTTTCTGCAACAGTGGATTCTTTCCCTAAAAACCTTCCTTCATATAATGATATTCAGGAAGAAATCAAGAAAAGAACCGCTTATCTTGCTGGGTTAAAGGCTACGATTTCAGATACAGAAGATAAGCTAAAGGCGGCAAAACGAAGTCTTATCGAAGTCTCCGATGCCGTTCAGCTTCAGGATTTTGGCCTGTATACTCCGCACTACAATCTAATGCGTTCGGATGAGTACAAGGCTAAAATGATGGAGATCAGAGCCTTGCAGAAGGATATGGTTCGCAATGGCTCTGCCGTCACCGGCTCCCAGACCTGGACGGTCAACGGAAACGCTTCCAAGGGTAAAAAGATGGTGGCCGACATGCAGAAGCTGCTTCTGCGGGCGTTCAACGCTGAATGTGATGACGTGATCGAGCACGTTAAATACAACAACGTGGAAACCGCAGAAAAGCGCATCACATCCTCTCAGGAGGCAATCACAAAGCTGGGCACGATCATGGGGGTCTCCATTGTCCCTTCCTACTACCGACTAAAGCTGGAAGAGCTTTATCTCGCTTTTGAGTACGCTCAGAAAAAGCAGGAAGAAAAAGAAGAGCAGCGGGAAGCCAGAGCCCAGATGCGGGAAGAGGCCAAGCTCGCAAGAGAAATTGAAGAGGCACGGAAAAAGCTTGAGAAGGAGCAGCAGCACTACAATAATGCTCTTGCAAAGGTAAACGCCCAGCTGGATGCCGCTTCCGAAGAGGACCGAGCTGCCATCGAGGAAAAGAAGAGCATCATCGAGAGCCAGCTCCAGAAGATCGACAAGGAGTTCGCTGACGTGGATTACCGCCAGGCCAATCAGCGTGCCGGATATGTATACATCATTTCGAACATCGGAGCATTCGGAGAGAATGTGTACAAAATCGGAATGACCCGGCGGCTCGACCCTCAGGATCGCGTGGACGAATTGGGAGACGCTTCCGTTCCGTTCAATTTCGATGTTCACGCAATGATCTTCTCTGACGATGCGCCGAAGCTGGAAGCTGCTTTGCACAATGCATTTGCGGACCGCAAGCTCAACTTTGTAAACCAGCGGCGGGAGTTCTTTAATGTAACGCTTGAAGAAATCAAAAAAGTTGTGAAAGAGAACTTTGACAAATCCGTTGAGTTCGTCGAACTTGCCCCCGCGCAGCAATACCGTGAATCCATTCTGCTTCGGAAGAAAGCACATCAGCAAGATAGCTGATTTCCTACCACAAACGCATTATACATCTTTCTGTTGTAGCATTCAATAGATATCACAAAATAAATTCGCTTTTTCTGAAAATAGTTAGATTTTCACTTGAAATCATCCAGCCGCTGCATTTTCTGCAGCAGCTCCCCAGCAAGCTCCCCGCCGGGGCAGTTGGCGGCATCCAGCAAGCGCCGGACGCTTTCCGCCTTGCGGACCACATAGAAGCGGGCCCGGGTCTGACACTCGGGCGGCATATCCTCGTAGCACGCCAGGGCGGCGCGGATGTGGGTGCAAAAGCTCTGCATTTTGTCCATAGATCATTCCTCCCAGGGCTTCGGAGTGGGCCGCGTGCCGGTGAGCACGCTGGCGGGCATTCCGTCAATGATGGTCATATCGGGGTTTATGCTGACTGTCTGACTGTTTTTCATTTCATTTTCCTCCTTTTTTGGAAACATTTAAATCTTATGTACCAAATTTTACCATGCGCCGGAGGAAAATGAAATCTGTGTAATTTTTGTCGAATGGCGCAGAGTTTTTCTGCGCCATTTTCCTTTTATAACACGCTGCGTTTAGGGGTGATAAGCATGAGTTATTTTACCGCTGATCAAATCGGGAAGGCGCTTTCAAAAGCGCGGGTATCCGCCGGGCTAAGTCAGAGAGAGATTGCAATCCGCGTCCAGAAGGGAGAGCGGACAGTGCAAAGCTGGGAAAAAGGTGACACAAGCCCAGACAGTGACGAGATCATGGATTGGTGCACGGCCTGCGGAGTGTCCCCCATCACGGTTTTTATGGAAGTTATGCACCCGGATCTGTACGCAGTGCCAGACGGGCAGAAAGAAGATGCAGCCATAGATAAGGAACTTCACACGCTGGTGCAGGCGCTTCCACCGCTCACCCGGCGGCTTCTGCTTTTTGTGCTCAAGGGCCGACATGGGAGCAGCCCGCCTGCGGTTATATCTGAAATGGCCGCAAACCTCCACTGCCCTCTCAACAACAGGGTCACTGTGTGCGGCACCATCATCGATCAGTACAGCTTTGCCAAGATCAGAGGGCTTGACCCGTGCCCGGACGAGCCGCATCCTCCGATAGAGGATTTGAAAATCGATTACAAGTCAGGTCGCACAGCGTCAGAGAACGGCGCTTTGGGCTATATAGGGCGCAGAAAGGAGTAGCGTAATGAAATGTATCAGATGCCATGTAAACATCCCGGACAAGGCTCTATTTTGTCCGTGGTGCGGAAAGCAGCAGGATGCAACGTCCGCTCCCGTGCACAGAAAAAAGCGCCGCCGCCCAAAGGGGAGCGGCAGCGTGTACAAGCTGAAAGGGGTCCGGGCAAGGCCCTATGTAGCCGTGACCGGGAAAAAAGAAGTGCTGGGCACATACGGAACGCCCGGAGAAGCCGTCCAGGCGCTTGACGCATACAACGCCCAGAACACCCCGGCAGAGCGTCTGAAGTGTACTTTTGCGGATGCCTACGAAAAATGGCGGGCACAGCCGAAGTTTTCAAGTCTCAGCCGGGACATGATAAATGGATACGAGCTGGCTTTCAAAAAAGCCGCTCCGCTGTACAGCCGACAAATGCGAGACCTGAAAGCGGAGGACTATCAGCAGATCATAGACCAAATGGTCGCAGACGGTCTCTCCCGCAGCTCATGTGAGAAGCAGCGCACCCTTTTCAGCCAGCTATGTGAGTGGGCAATGGCCCAGGACATCATAAACAAGAACTATGCCCAGCTCCTTCACCTTCCTGCCGGGGCCGGAAAGGCAGAGCGCACCCTTACGGCGGACGAGATCGCCAAGATCAGCGCCTACCAGACCGACAAGCGCTTCGGCCAGACAGCACAGATCGCTATGGTGCTTCTCTATACCGGTATGCGCATCGATGAGCTGCTTTCCATGCGCTGCGAGAACGTGCATCTGAAAGAACATTACATGCAGGGCGGCGAAAAAACAGAAGCGGGCAAAAACCGCATCATTCCCATCCTCGACCCCATTTACAAGATCATCGCCTTCTGGATGATGGACAGCGGGTGCGAGTGGCTGATACCTTCCAAGGCTGGAACGAAGCTGGACAAGCGAAATGTTTCCACAAAGTTCCGGGCCTTGATGCAGGAGTGCCAGATCGAGGGCGTGCACCCGCACACTCTTCGCCACACGGCCAGCAGCAAGATGGTGGAGTGCGGCCTTGAAAAAACCGCCGTGCAAGCTATCCTCGGTCACAAAAATTTTTCCACCACAGCAAACAAGTACGTTTCCCACAACGACCCGGGATACTTGTTACAGGAAATGCGGAAGATGGAATACTGATTTTGTTAGTTTGTTTGTTAGTTTATTCCGGTTTTTCACCGTATTTTACCGTGTTTTCGCAAAAGAAAATGCCGTTCATGTAACTTAACATCACGAATGAACGGCATTTTTTGGAGCTGGTGACAGGAGTTGAACCTGCAACCCACTGATTACAAATCAATAGTATTTTTCGTATTTATGCTATTTTTACTTTAATTGTTAGTTTGTTGTTTGCTTATTGCGTACTCTAAAAGCGATAAATCGTCCGCCTTATCTTACAACAAATGTTGCAGAAATTCAACGCATGTATGCGGAGCGTTCTTTTGCAACGGCTTCGCACAGGCCAGAAACAAGGTCTTCCGCCATGCTCCACATGTGATGCAGCTCTACGCCTGCTGCAGAATCCTCGCTGTCAACGCCTGTAAGGATTTTCTGCGCAATGCGGCGGTTTGCGTCAGCGTGCTCCATTTCTTCCCCAGAGAGCTTATACCACTCAGAAGAAGCGTAGGGGCAGACAGTTTTATAGTCCATCGCCATGCTTGCGTAGTTCATCGCATCGCTGTACTCTTCGGCCATTTGCTTTGCAGCATGAACAAGTGTGTCCTTATACCCTGCAAACTTTGTTTCGTCCATCATAACCAGATCCTCCTTTTTACAGCTTCTCCACGGTCACAGCCAGGTTGTTCACCACGGCAGCAGTACCGGTCAGCAGGAAGCTCAGGATAGAGCTTTCGCAGCCGCACGCATTGCGCACCAGGAAAGTCAGTGCCAGATTGGTCGGCGCAGCCGCAGCGGCCACAGTCTGAGAAGCGGTAGCACCGATGACAGCCACGCCATCCTTCTGACCGGTCAGGGTCACGGTTCCCGCCGCCGTGGGGGCCAGTGTAGCAGACACGGTCACATGGTAGTAGCCTTGGCCCAGCAGGGTGATGGTGTTGCCGTCCTGCCGGATGTTGCAGCCGAACCGCCGGGAAGTGATGCCGACAGGGATAACGTCGTTTACCGCCACGGTCTGAGCCGAGGTGTTGGCGGTATAAATCGCGGATTTAGACATAAAATATCTCCTTCCTTATATAAAATGGCGGAGCAGCCTTTGCCGCCCCGCCGATCCTCGCCAAAAGGGCGCATGTGTCAGATGTTACCACAGCCGTTGCTGCAGCCACAGAAGGGGCTCGGGCCAGCATTGTAGGAGTAGCCGTTGGGGTACCGGACTACGCCATACATCTGAGTCTGAAGCTCCAGCTGGCTGATCCGCTGGTTCTGTGCAGCGATAGTCTGCTCATACTGCTGTTTCTGGAGCTCGGCAAACTTCGCGTCAATGTTGGAGTTGATCGCGCAGGTCTGTTTGTCCATCTGGGCTGCCAGGTTGGCAGTCGCCAACCGGTTGTCGCAGCCACACTGAGCAAGCTGTGCCTGGATGCCGTTGCCGGTCTGCAGGATGGCGGTGTTGGTGCCCGCCTGAGCCAGAGCAACTTCCTTGCCCAGCTGGTCGATGTTGCCCTGCATCGTGTAGCCGAGATTGCAGATGCCGTCGCCAATGTTGGTCAGCCTGTCGTTCAGCTGGCCAAACTGCTGGCCGAAGAGGATTTCCTGCTGGCTTGCCGCAGTGGCATACTGGCCGTACTCGCTGGTGCGGTTGCCCCAGAGGCCGCCGTTGCCGCCCATAAAGACGAACAAAAAGAGGATGATGATCCACCACGCGCCACCCTGGCCCCATCCGTCGTTATCGTTGCCACGGGTCACGGCAGCGATATCGCTCAAAGACATGTTATCCATAGTTGATTTCCTTTCTTGAGAATAGTGAAATTATTTCAAATCGTGGCCACGATTTTTCGATTACTTGATGAAAGGCATGATCTGCCTTGCCATCGCTTCCAGCTGGTGGTACTGCTCATCTGACATCTTGCCGGACTTGCGCAGCTCTTCCACCTGCTTTTGGGAATCTCCCTGGAAAGCGGAACGGAACTGCTGAAGTTGCCGGAGAAACTGCATCATGTTGTTCATCGGGCCGGGCATCGCCGGGCGTCCTGAGCCGCCCAAAAACTGCATCAAAGGATTTGCCATACCTTAGCCCTCCTTTGCCCGTGCGGGCCTTGCAGGAGCCGCCGGGGCTGTCTGATACTGCGCCATCACGCGCTCCACCTCGGCCTTTACGGCAGCCTGTATCTTCTGATCTGCCTGCGCAGAAGTCAGATACTGCGTCTCTGCTGGTGTCTGCATCGTTGCCGGGTCGATCTTTGTCAGGCGGTAGTACTCGCCGGACGCATAGCCCATCGTGTCTGCCTTTTTGACAGCCATGACAGGCTCGTTTTGCACCATGATCCAGCGCGTTTCGCCGGGCTGTACCATGACTTTGTCCACATCCGCGATTGTCGGCACCATTGTGAAGGGACTTTGTCCCCCGCTCTGTGGAGCGGCCTGCTGGGCTATTTGCTGCTGATACTGGCCTTGCCCAAAACCCATCGGTGGCATCCCACTGTAAGGGTTCGATTGCCAGCCGCCAAAAGGATATGCCATAAAGCTTCCCCGTCCTTTCTTGATCTTGTAGCACCAGTGTACCTCTCCCGTATATCCTGAGTGCGCAAGGAGAATGCAGGGAGTGCGCAAATTTTCAAAAAACTTTGAAGATCCTCTTTACATCTGCTTGCAGATGTGCTATAATAAAATCACGGAAAGCAATACAACACACAACATCATGGAGGTACAAAATTATGAGAAACGCTATTGAGATCGCCGCTGACATCCGCAACGCCGCCGAGTGGGATAACGACCTGTGCGCGGAGCTGTGTAAGGCCGCCGGTATGGAAAATGAGTGGAACGCCGCGGACGGCGAGACTTTTGAATCCGTCGTCAATGCCGCAGCCGAAAAACTGGGCGTGAAGATCTACTAATGACGCAGGTCCCCATCTGGGGGCCATTTTTGTAAGGAGAATCACATGGAAAAGTTTGACCAGCAGAAGTACAAGAACGCATTCAACCGTGAAAAATATGAAAACATTGTCGTCAGGGTTCCCGCCGGAAGTCGGGATTCTATCAACGTGCAGGCCCGAGAAAAAGGGTTTTCCAGCACGAATGCATACATTCTGGATCTGATCCAGAGAGATTTCAAAAATACCTGAAGATCTTCTTTACATCTGCTTGCAGATGTGCTATAATAAAATCACGGAAAGCAATGCAACACACAACATTATGGAGGTAAAGATTATGACTATGAAGGAAAAAGCATTAGAATGTCTCAACGAGGCCAAAAAGCTTGACTTTGATAAAGAGGATGCGAAAATCGATTCTCTTTTGACAGATATTTGCGATATGGCATGCATTGACACTCGGAGCCTTTACGCGCAAGATTTTGATAACGCACTTTTTAAGGCCGCTGAGTTGATCGGCATTCTTCCAGAAGTAAAAGAATATATCAACGAATATAACGAAGCAATCAAAGAAAGCGACCCGAAGGAATATGAAAAGTTTTATAAGGGCTAAAAGGGATGAACATTATAGTGCTCGGTAAATAAAAAGCCCCCAGGTGACGCGCGAACGCCGCCCGGGGGCTTTTACGGAAAACATACCTCACACACTTAGAGGTATGGAAAAAGTATATCACGACAAGATATTTTTGTCCAGAGAGGAGTAAGCATGGAAAAGATATACCCACCTCTTGCCATTCTGAAGGAGATCACAAGGATCATGCCAAAGGTCTGGCAGATCATTGACGTGTCCCGGCCCATAGGCGTACAAAATTCAGGGTGCCCAGACAGATGCTTCGCCCCCATCGAGACAGCCACAGCGGCAAGCATTTTCTGCCAAGAAAGCGCCGCCGAGAAAAAAGGTGCAGATATCGACATCCCGCAGCCCAGATTGACGCTTGCCCTCGCCCAGTGGCGAAAGGATAAAGAGGTCTTTGTGGTAGACCCAGACCTTGCCGCCGTGCTTTATGCGCAGGATGATATGGACATTCCGGCAGCCGCCTTTGACTATCTGCCTTACAGCTGCTTCTATGTAGAGAGCCCCGGCCTTGATGTGTACCTGACCGGAATTCATGGCTTTTTCTTTTATCTGGGATGGGACACGAAAGAGCAAAAAGTTCTACTGAGCTTTGTCTTTCTTGGGGAAAGCGGCGGATGCTATCCCTTTGACCTTCCACTTGATGGAGAAAGCCTTGACGTGTGCTTTGATGCCGCTGTCAAGAAGCGGGCGCAGAGCGGAAACGCCCACCTTGCCACGGTGGCGCGGCAGGAGCAAAAGAAAAGAGATGCTGTCATCTCTCTTTTGCGCTGTGCCTTGCAAGTGGTGCTGTATCTATGCGCATCCAACGCCGAGATCGTCCCTGATCCAGAGCAAAAGACCGTCACAAAGCACAGCCGCACCGTAAAAGACCGGTATGCAGAGATCAGGAAGTGGGATGTCGGTATGCGTGTAGGCGCATTGCTCCGTGAGCAATCCAGGCGCGCCGCCGATGAGGATGCCCCGGCCCGCACTGGCAGCCACCAGCAGAAGCGGCCGCACATGCGCCGTGGGCACTGGCACCACTTCTGGACAGGCTCGAAGTCTGAACTGGATAAAAGAAAGCTGATACTGAAATGGCTTTCTCCGATTTTTGTTGGTGCTGGAGACGTAGAGACACCTGTGGTGATGCATAAAGTGAAGGAAGTGTAAGAGATGCCGCCGAAGAAAAATCACATCGGGGAAAAACACGGGACGCTTGAAGTCATCGCAGAGGCCCCATCAAGAAAAAGTAAGTCCGGAAACCGGCTAACCTGCTGGAAAGTGCGCTGTTCTCATTGCGGATGCGAAAAAATTATGCTTTGGGGAAGTATCCGGAACGCAAAATCGTGCGGGTGCATCAAAGTGACAGATGTGCCAAAGGAATGCACCTGTAAAAGGTGCGGAAAATCTTTTACCGGAAATATGTTTACCGTTTACTGCCCAGAATGCAAAGAAGTCATAAAAGAGTTGCACGGCGTAAAAGGGAATTCGTGTTTTTCTTTTGAAACAGTATGTATTGACTGTGGTGCGCATTTTGTTGCAGGCTCAAAAAAAGCTCTCCGATGCCCTGAGTGTAGAAAAAAGGCCAAAAGAGAAAGCAATCGTCTTTGTGCTCAGAGACGAAAAAACGGGACAGCAAGAAGGCTTGGAGAAGCATACTCGTGTGCTGACTGTGGGAAGCCTTTTATCTTAAAAAATGGATTTCAAAAGTACTGCCCAGACTGTGAGCCGAAGCACAGCATACAATCGTGGAAAGAATATAAGGAAA
>OOCQ01000039.1_pt1 | contig 100584 bp, 81 predicted proteins | sample 1671121 | NCBI WGS metagenome assembly OOCQ01 (sample SAMN06348124, study PRJEB24527) | human gut metagenome | biome: human gut; feature: ankylosing spondylitis patient; material: feces | host: Homo sapiens | place: China | collected 2015-10 | reverse complement strand
TTTGAAATTGCTAATCGGGTGTTTTTATTGTTTTTGTTAATGCTCATTTAGATATTCTATCACTCCATATTCCGGATGAACCCAAATTTGGACTTCCTGACTTCCTGACAATGACCCTCATAATGTACGTTATCGCATGAAATATTTGATGAATCTTTTTCATTCTTCAAGTATTACAAATCATAGAATAATCCGTCATTTTATTGACTTACATTGATAATTAGCAAACTATATAGAAAACAAAACTCATAGACCACGAAATATGAAGACAACCGCAATAGTACTACTTACGGCAGCTTTGCTCGCTTCTCCGGTAGGTTCAACCGCTGCTTTCGCGAATGGTAACGGCAATGATATAAACGCTCTCGTTGGCTGCAAGTCCATCGTTGAGCGTAATGCCGTCGGTGCTGCCATGATGCCCAGCGGTATTGCTCCCCTCGGTAACTTGCCTTTCAAGATGAAGAATCTGAAACGCCCTGTGTTCAAGAGCAACAATGTTGTCTTGCAGAAGACCGATGTCGACGCCCAAGGAAAGATAACCAAAGCCATAAACAGTAAGATTGCCGAACTATCCAAGAAGGGCGGCGGTAGATTGATCGTGCCTTCCGGTCACTGGCTGACAGGAAGAATAGAGTTGAAGAGCAATGTGGAACTGCATCTCTCAGAGGGTTGCACATTGGAGTTCTCCGCCGACATAGATGACTATCAGCCGGCAGTCTTCACTCGTCATGAGGGAATAGAAGTGATGGGAGCAGGAGCCTTCATCTATGCCAACAAAGCAAAGAACATAGCCCTTACAGGTAAGGGCACGGTTATGGGACCGCCTATGGACGTGAAGATGCGCAGGCTGAAGAACGGTAACAGCGTGGTGGAGAAAGACATCGATTACAGAATGCCGGTGGAGAAGCGTATCTGCGACGGTAAGGAAGGCAGAACATTCTACCGCCCCAAGTCGTTCGCACCGATAAACTGCAAGAATGTGCTTGTGGAGGGAGTGACATTTGAACGAAGCGTGTTGTGGAACATTAATCCGATTTATTGCGAGAACGTAGTAATAAGAGGTGTGACAGTGAATTCTGTAAAGGTGCCCAGCGGCGACGGTATAGACATCTCTTCATGCCGTAACGTGCTCATTGAATACTCAACGCTCAACTGTGGCGACGACTGTTTTACCCTGAAGAGCGGTAGGGCAGAAGATGGAATGAGAGTAGGACGTCCGACGGAGAATGTGGTAATACGCTATTGTCTTGCAGAGAAAGGACATGGCGGAATAACATGCGGAAGCGAGACGGCAGCAGGAATACAGAACGTTTATCTGCACCATTGCGTGTTTGACGGCACCCGTACAGGCTTCCGCTTCAAGACGCGCCGCAACCGCGGAGGAGGAATATGGAATATCTATTACGACAATGTAAGGCTCATCGACATGAACGAAGCCTTCACATGGGATTTGCTTGGTACAAAGACCTATATGGGCGACCTGGCTCAGCGTAATCCGCCGCTTGCCCTCACGCCGCTTACGCCTACGGTGAAGGATATACGTATCAGTAATTTCGTGATAGAATCTACCGACCGCATGATGAGTATGAACACTATCCCCGAGATGCCTACTACGGGAGTGGTGATAGAGAATGGAGTGGTGCGAACAAACCGCATATTCAAGACTCTTAATGATGTAGGAGAACTGACGCTGAAGAATATGACAATACAGGCAACTGACAATAATATTAATATTGATGACAGCAGAAACTTGACGTTCAAGAATGTCATATTCTATGTGCCTACAGGCTCTCTCTCATATAATATAAAAGGCGAAAAGGCGGAAAAACCGGTAATCGTAAAATAATTTATTAAAGATGAAGAAATATATTGCTATTATTGCTCTCCTGTGTGTGAGCATCAGTGTTTTTGCATCAGGGTTTGATGAAGCAAAGCGTGACTCTATCCTCCGCCACATTTCCGGGGCGAAGATTCCGACGCGGACGGTAAATATCCTGAAACTCGGAGCCAAAGGCGATGGCAAGAAAGACTGTCTGCCGGCATTTCGTAAGGCTTTGAAACAGTCTGCTCAGAGGGGTGGGCTGCGTATCATTGTACCGGCTGGGACATATTATATAAAAGGTCCGATACATCTTGTCAGCAACACCTGTATTGACCTGCAGGAAGGTGCTACATTGAAGTTCGCACCGCAGCCGGAATATTATCTTCCTATGGTGAAGACCAGCTGGGAGGGAACCTTCCTTCAGAATTATTCTCCATTTATCTATGGCTACGGACTCCACGACGTGGCGATAATAGGTAAAGGAACTATCGACGGCAATGCTGCCACTACCTTTGCCACATGGCGCAAGGACCAGAGGAAAGACCGCGACTTGTCGCGACAGATGAACCACGACGAGACTCCCGTTGCGGAGCGCAACTTCGGCAAAGGCTCCTTGCTGCGTCCGCAGCTGATACAGCTCTTCAACTGTACGGGCATCACGCTTTCTGATTTCTTCATTACCAATTCTCCTTTCTGGTGTGTTCATCTTCTGAAGAGTGAAAATGTAATCTGCCGTAGACTCAGATATGACGCAAAGCTCGTGAACAACGATGGTATAGACCCTGAGTGCTCAAGGAATGTACTTATCGAAGACGTGAGTTTCAACAATGGCGACGATAATGTGGCAATAAAGAGCTGTAGGGATAATGACGGTTGGAACCTTGGTTCTCCGTCAGAGAACATCATCATCCGTAACTGCCGCTTCAAAGGACTCCACGCCGTTGTAATAGGCAGCGAGATGTCGGCAGGAGTGAGAAACGTGTTTGTGGAGAATTGTACTTACGCCGGATATTGCAAGCGCGGAATATTCGTGAAGACCAACCCCAACCGTGGCGGTTTTGTAGAGAATCTGTATGTAAGGAACTGTGAGTTTGACGAGGTCGAAGACCTGTTCTACGTTACAAGCATGTATGCTGGAGAAGGAATGGATGACAACCATTTCTCCACTGTGCGCAATATCTTTGTTGATGGTTTGCGTTGCAACAAGGCTCGCATTGGCGGTATCATCCTGCAAGGCACGGAGGCAAAGCCTGTCAGCAATGTGACATTCAGAAATGTAGACATAAAGGAAGTAAAAAACGCCCTCAGTATGGATAATACCGAGAGCGTAGTATTTTCATCTTGCCATCTTGGAGGTAAGGCGGGAGTGCCTACATAGGTAACGGCAAAGGATAATCTCTTTTCTTCGCATTAGAAGCGGAACTGTAGCTGCACGTCTGCCATATTGTAGTTATGGTCAGAGAGAGTGCGGTCGTTTACAAATACATATTCGGCGGTGACTCCAATGTTCTTTGAGAACTTGTAGTCGGCGCCGATTTCATACATCGTCTTTGATGTGTTCCAGGAGCCGTCTCTGCGATACATGTTATAGCGTGCCTTCAGGTGCGCTTTCTCTTTCTTTATCGGTGCTATGGCAAGGGCATACAGTCCGTCTGCCTTGCTTCCGTAACCGTTAAGCTTGAGGTCTGCATTCTTCTCGTTGTCAGAAGTCTTGAATCCCTCTCCCGTACTATGTATGTATTCGGTGCGGAAAGTCCAGTCGCTCTTCGTCTTGTAGTCCGCACTGATGGCATAGCGGTGTTGAGGCAGACTTTTCTTTTCTGTGTGCTTCATGTTGCTGTCGTCGGTATAGCTCCATTCTCTTGCGTAGGAGCCTTCAAGTCCGAACACACCGATGCGCATTCCTTCAACTGGCATTACCCAGATGCCACCGGCAATGGTCTTCTGCTGGTCCACATCCTTTGTGTTGATGCCCTGTCCGTTGAACACGCCCACCTGATAGTGTAGCAGGTTTCTGCCGCTTTTATTCTTCAGAAAGTCACCCTGCAGCTGCACACCGATGTCGCGTCCATTGCTTGAGTGCTGTCCGCTGCGGTCGGAGAATCCCGACAGGCAGCTCACGTTCTGGCTGTAGCTCATAAAGCCTTGGTCGATGGGATGCATAGGATTCTCAAAGGTGAACGGAAGTTTGAACTGTCCGGCCTTGACCTTGAAGAATCCGTATTTCTGCCATTCGGCGAAGAGGTCTACGAGTCTTGGAGAGCTGCCCTTCGTGGCGGTATTGCCGTTTATCTGCATCTGTGCCTTCCAATAGAAGTCACCAGCAATCCTGCCGTCGAGCGACACTCTCACCAGTCTTAGGTCAAAGGTGTTGGCCTCTTTGTCCTTCTGTCCCGAATATTGGTATTCCACCAGTCCGTAGCCCGACAGTTTGATGTTGCTGAACCACGGTGTCGGTTTGCTTTCCTGTGCAGCAGCATTGGTAGCTGCCATGATGGCAGCCATCAATAATAGTCTTTTCATTTCTTTCTTCAGTATTCTTTTTCTTATATCCCAAATGACCGATTTTGGGTTAGTCAATTGATGTTTCCTTGTTCGCCCAGATAGCTGTCTTTGAATCCGAGGAAGTATAGCACGCCGTCCAGTCCGATAGTGTTGATGCTTTGCTTGGCGTTTGCCACCACACGAGGCTTGGCATGGAAAGCGATGCCGAGTCCGGCTTCGCTGAGCATTGGCAGGTCGTTGGCACCGTCGCCCACGGCAATGGTCTGTGCCAGGTTCACCTTCTCCACTTGTGCTATGAGCTTCAGAAGCTCAGCCTTGCGGTGTCCGTCAACGATTTCTCCTATATAGCGTCCGGTAAGTTTTCCGTCCTCTCCGATTTCAAGTTCGTTGGCATAAACATAGTCTATGCCGTATTTGCGCTGGAGGAAATCTCCGAAGTATGTGAATCCTCCGCTTAGGATGGCAATCTTGTAGCCGCAGTGTTTCAGAACAAACATCAGACGGTCTACACCTTCTGTAATAGGCATATTCTGAGCTATCTCTTCCATTACGCTTGCGTCAAGTCCTTTCAGCAGAGCCACACGTCGTGTAAAGCTCTCCTTGAAGTCAATTTCTCCACGCATGGCGCTCTCCGTTATGGCTTTTACTTGGTCTCCCACTCCTGCGCGTTCTGCAAGTTCGTCGATGCATTCTGTCTGTATGAGTGTGGAATCCATATCGAAGCAGATGAGTCGGCGCATACGACGGTACATGTCATCACGCTGGAAAGAGAAGTCAATCTCCATCTCCGAAGAGATGTGCATCAGTTCTTTCTGCATGGCCTGACGGTCTTCCGGTGTGCCACGGAGTGAGAACTGTATGCTTGCCTTGCCGTTGCGTGCCGGGTGTTTGATGCTCATTCGGCCCGTAAGGCGCAGAATGGAGTCGATGTTCAGTCCCTGTTTCGTTATTACTTTCGTTGCTGCTTCGATCTGTTTTGCCGACAGGGTGCGTCCTATGATGGTCAGGATATATCGGTTCTTGCCCTGTCTGCCCACCCAGTTTTCGTATTCCTCGTCGGTTACAGGTGCGAAGCCGATGTTCACTCCGAGTTCTGTTGCTTTGAACAGCAGTTCTTTCATTACCTGTCCCGATGCTTCATCGTCGATTCGTATCAGTATGCCAAGCGACAGGGTGGAGTGGATGTCGGTCTGACCGATGTCCAGAATCTTGGCATCTTTGTGTGCAAGGATTTCCATTACAGAAGCAGTAAGACCTGGACGGTCCTTTCCTGTAATGCGTATAAGGATCTGTTCCTCTTTCTTTTCGTTTGTTTCCATATTATATTTTATGATTCTATTGTTTCCTGAATAGTTTGATTCTCTCTGAATAGTTGTTGAACGTATGATTTTTGCAAAAATACAACATTATTTTGAATCATCCTTTACAACGGTTCAAAAAACATTGTTTTTTTAAGCTCTGATTGATTGGTATCAGTTTTTTATTTAACCCAAATCGGTCATTAGGTCGTTTAATGTGTTGAGAAGATCTGTCATTGTCAGTCATGCCATTTTAGAAAGTTACCTAATTTCTATGAGAAAGTTATGGACTTTCTATACAAAAGTTACCAACTTTCTATGAGAAATTAGGTAACTTTCTGTTTTTGATGGGTGAAGACAAAAGTTGACAAGAGGAACATTGTTTCATTCAGTCATCTCGCGGTCGAGTCTGTCGCGCCAAAGATATTTGCGGGTTTCGTGTACGATTACGCCGTTAAGACAAATCAGCGACAGAAGATTTGGTATGGCCATGAGGGCATTCATGCAGTCGGCAATGTTCCACACAATAGTGAGGTTGGCCACACTGCCGGCAAAGACAGCCACGATGTAGAGCAGACGGTAGGCGTGGGTCCAGCGCTTGCCCTTGATATATTCTACTGCACGCTCGCCGTAATAGCCCCATCCGAGAATGGTGCTGAAGGCGAAGGTGAGCAGACCGAAGCTTAGTATGAACGGTCCGATGAGGGGAATCTTTGAAAACGCCATCTTCGTCAGTTCCGCACCATCGGAATAGTCGATGTCGGGATAGGCGATGATGCTGCTTACGATGACAAGTCCGGTGAGAGCACATATCACTACCGTGTCCCAGAACGTGCCGGTGGATGAGACCAAAGCCTGGCGTACTGGATTCTTGGTGCGTGCTGCGGCAGCAACGATAGGTGCGGAGCCGAGTCCCGACTCATTGCTGAAAAGACCACGTGCAATGCCGTAGCGGGCTGCCATGATGACGGAGCCGCCTGCAAAGCCGCCACCTGCTGCTTCAGGAGAAAATGCCGAACTTATTATCAGCTTTAGTGCCGGTGCGACATAACTGCCATTTGCATATAATATATAGATGCATCCCAACACATAAAGCAGTGCCATAAACGGAACCAGCATGCTGCACACTCTTGAGATGCTTCGAACGCCGCCTATGATAACTGCCGCTGCAAGAAGCATCAGTACGCCGCCACACACTTCGGTGCTTATTCCATATGAGGCGTGCATTATTGTGGAAATGGCATTTGCCTGTACCGTGCAGCCTATGCCGAAAGCGCCAATGGCAGTGAAAACGGCAAACAGAATTCCCATCTTGCGCCATCCCAAACCGCGCTCCAAAGTATACATCGGACCACCCTGCATGCGCCCACTTTCGGATTTTACCCTGTATTTTATGGCAAGCAACGCCTCGGAGTATTTAGTAGAGATGCCGAACACACCTGTTAGCCAGCACCAGAACACCGCTCCCGGACCGCCTAAAGCCACCGCTGTGGCAACGCCAATGATGTTGCCTGTGCCGATGGTGGCGGCAAGGGCAGTGGCAAGTGCTCCAAACTGCGACACTTCACCTTTCTGCGATTTGTCGCGCTGAACGGAAAGACGTATGGCTGTGAACAGCTTGCGTTGCGGGAAACGCAGGCGGATGGTAAGAAAAACGTGGGTGCCAAGTAGCAGTACTATCATGGGCCAGCCCCAAAGACACGAGCTGAGCGTGGCGAAAAGATCGTTGACGTTATCCATATTTTATGTGTTTGTATTTCTTTATTTTATGCGTTTGCCTTATTTGTGTGTCTTACAAAACGGCTTAATTTATTGCAAAAGCCATTGCAAAATGTTTAATAAAACGGTGCAAAGGTAATAAAATAAAATTAATAAGTTACTGTTGATGCGATATTTTTTGCTCAACGCGGTAGTTGTAGAGTCGATATTTAATCATTTTTGGTAACACTTCTGTAGTATGAATATGTTAAAACAGCGTCATGTCATACTTCGTTTGTTACGGACAAGAAAAAAACTACGAAACGCTTGCAATTTCAATAATTTTATTGCAACTTTGCACCAATAAAAAATATTGAAAATCGGAAGTGCTACTTCGTATTTTCATTGAAAATCGGAAGTACGCGTCGCCATAGAGATTAAATCGGTAGAGGAAGTTATGCCACGTCATCTAAAGGGGTTAAAAGCTTTTGCTGCGGATTTTCCTCAGAGTCGCAGAATTATCGTTTCTCTCGATCCGATGAACCGCAGAATGGAAGATATAGAATGTATATATGTTATTGATTTCTTGAAAATGCTGTGGGGAGGTGAAATATAATATAGTGTGTATCGCTTGTATAAAAATAAAAAAGAAACCGCTGAATATCAGCGGCTTCTTGATTAATAGAGTGGAGCTGGAGGGAGTCGAACCCTCGTCCAAACAGGGAAACCATACGCTTTCTACATGCTTATTCTGGTCTTCATTTTCGAGCTGTGGCAAGACCCAGACCACCAACCGCAGCCTTATCCTCTAAAACTTCATCGTGGTGGCGAGGCACATCACGACTATTTCCGAGTTAACCGCACCGCTTTGCCAAAGAGCTTCGGAACAACAGCCTTTGAGCGATGTCTCGTCCTGCTACCTGGTAGCGGGATAAAGCCAGTAATCTACTGTACTTCGATTAGGCAGCGAGAGCGTATTTGTTTTCGCCAGATAAATTCTTGACCGTCGGGATTATGGAGCCGGCAGACAGCGCTCCGCATGCTTACGTACCATTCCAACCCGCTGTCAAATCCAGTCAACCCCTAAGTGTTGTACATTACTGAAATACAACGTTTTGTGTACTATGAAAAAACTGTCATGTGGACAATATCCGGACATGAATCCTTGATTATCATCCTCCATTACAAGTTTATTTTATGCAAAGTTAGTGCAAATGCTTGAAACCACAAAATAAAAACAGCAATATTTTGCATGTAACAACATTCTAAGTCAGTTTTTATTTTGCAGCATCAGCATATAATATGTCTATCATTTCATTTGCTATTTTATTGTTAGCGATTCGCATGATATTACTTGTTTCTGAATTATAACCAAAGAAGTTTATATTTCCATACCAGACTATGTGTTTGTCGATGATGGCACATTGTAGAATTTGTTCCTTGTTACATACTACATCTATTCCTGCATTTGTCAATTCCATCTCATTAGCTCCTTCCTCTTTGATACGTATTGCCACATCAATACCGTTATGAAGAATGTTGGAAAGTGTAGACACAATGGCTGGTCTATATTTAAACTTCGCCTTGGGAACTGCTATTACAACAGAATGCTTAGCATTTGCCAAATCGTTTTGGAATGCCATTTCATAATTATTTCGTTCATATATTAGATTCCGTGGTTTGTTGTCTGATACTATCGTACCGGCATCTTTCCCATAGCCTGCATCTGCGTATCCCTTTAGACGCTTGCGATACATCGAGTCGCAGAGTGGAATATGGATATCTACATAGTCATAGATTACTACTTTACTTTTTCCTTCATACTCCCGATGCAAACGCCCTGCGTATTGTTCTACGTTCCCTTTCCATGCGATAGGCATGGTAAGAAATAAGGTGTTAAGACGAGGATAATCGAAACCTTCGCCCACATACTTCCCCGTAGCCACAATTACAAGTGACTCTGTTGGAGGTATTTCCTGAAGCTTTTGTAACGCTATACGCTTTTCTTTTGTGGATTCGGCTCCAATGAGTTGCACTACATGGTCAACATGTGGCGTTAGCATTTCTGCCAATAATTTTACATGGGCTGTACGTGTAGTTAAAACCAACGGAGTATATCCCTTTAGAATGGCTGTTTTTACATCTTCAATGATAAATTCGTTTCTGGTCACATCTTCAGACAAGGCTTGTGTAATTTGAACATAAGACTTGTCTGAAGATGTTATATTGCGGAATGAAGTGAATCTCGGAATCAAAATGCGTTTGAAAACTTGGTTTGCAATCTGTGCTTTCGCATCGGAAGTGAATCTTATTTTTCCGCATTGCATAAAGATGATAGGTTGATGTCCATCTTTTCTGATAGGAGTCGCTGTTAAGCCATAAACATAAGCTGCTGTCGCCTGCTTAAGTACCTGTTCAAAACTAACAGACGAGACATGATGACATTCGTCGACAACAACCATGCCGTAATCTCTGACAAAAGGTTTCACTTCGCCATCGCTTAAACAGGACTGTATCAAGGCAATGTCAATTATACCATGCAAGGAATTCTTGCCGGAACATAAACAACCAATGATAGATGATTGTTTCTTTCGTCCTCGTCTTATTTTCGGTTCTTCAATAGTTTCATTTATTTCAAGAAAGTTTTCCAATCGCTCTTTCCATTGTTCAAGCAAAGCTTTGTTATGGACAAGTATCAGAGTGTTGACCTTTCTCTTGGCAATCATGCCAATGGCAAATACGGTCTTTCCAAATGCTGTCGTGGCAGACAGTGTGCCAATGTTATGCTTCGCAAAAGCTTCCATTGCCTTTTGCTGTTCTTCTCGAAGTTTGCCTTTAAACGTCACATTGATGCTCCGCCCTGGATTTGTTTTATCAGAAATCGTAACATTGACATTATGTTGGCTTAAGACATCACAAACAGCATCTTCACATCCACGTGGAAGTGCGAGATAATCATCTGTCATTTCAGAGCAAGAAATGATGCGTGGAATATTGTAAGTGGAGAGACGCATGCCTTGCTTTTCATAAAATTCAGGATTGCGGAAGGCCGCTATGCGCTTGAAAGCATTCACACATTTAGCGGATATGTTAGCTAAAGGTATATAAAGTATGTTCGCTCTTATCAGAACGATTTGTTTCGGATAGCAGTCTGTTAGAGGATTATCTATTTGAGGAGTTTCCCAGGGTTTTGTCTCGCTGGACTTTGAAAGTTCGCCTAAGGTAGGCACCGTATGTTGTCGTAATAACAAATCAAGTTCTGTCTCCGAGAACTTATGTATTTGTGATAAAAACGTCCATTGATCTTCATACGCATTGAACTTGTTATCTAAAAACACACTATTCCCTTTGCGACGAGCCATACCTTGCAACGGCAAAGCTACAAGATTTCCAAGACCACCTTCTGGTAAAGAGTCTTGATTAGGAAAAAAACGGTCATAAGACTTGAAAGACAATCGTGCCTCACGATTCATTGCTTCTGTCAGGATGGCATTTCCTAATTTGCGTGCCTTCAATGCTGTTATTGGTTTATCAAAGAATATCCAAACGTGTGCTCCGTTGCCAGAACGGGAACGTTCGATATAACATGGTACGTTCCAACTATTGCAGACATTAATGAACGCAAGAACATCATTCTTATAGCCATGTTCACAATTCTTGTCATCAAAATCAGTACATAAAAAGTAACAGGTATTATCTTGGCATATTGGATATAGACCGATAACGTCACGTCCAAATTGGTCTTTTCCTGCAAGATGATTGAAGAAATCATTGTATGACAAATGTGCAAACTGCCTGTTGGGGCAATCTGTACATTTGTATTTTCGCTTGTCACAATACTCTCGGTTCCATTCTCTTTCACACACAGGCTGATATCCTGCTTTTTGAGAAGATGGGCTATACCATCGTTTTGCGAATACGTCATCTCTGCCTTTAAATAGGTTTTGAAATATCGCAACCTTTTCTTGTAAACTAAGCCGAATAGCATGGCCCGTAACAATATGAGTTGGTTGTTCTATAGTGCTGCTTTCTACAGAAACAGGATAAGAAATGCCATGCTGATCAAGTATTCTCTTTAACATAGCATTCTCTTTTTCCAATTCTTGCAGTCGCATGACTAACAAATCATTACTGTGTTCTTCGGCTCGTTCCATAATCGTTTTTACTTTGATTGTCCGATTATTTTTTCTGTCACACCAATAGCGTCAAGTGCTAAAGATTCTTCACCCTCAAGCGCATCCAATATCTTGTCAGCAAGCCACAATGTTAGCATTTCCTTTTCATCCACATGAAAGTATTCTGCCAACATTATCACTTGACTACGCTTAGCTCGTCTGTCCCCACGCTCAATCTTACTGAACATGGGAGTATCTATTTCTAATTCTAAGTATGCCGCCAACTGACGCTGCAATACTCCTTGCTCGTCTCTAAGAGACCTTATCTTGTTTCCGAATAACATGTTCTTTGTTATTATTGAGTTTTACTGTAATCCGCTGGAAAGAATTATTCAACAACCTTCCATTCGCCTCCATTGCGTGAGCCTCCGATGCGAATTATCCTACCACGTTGCTTCAATTTCTTTATATGATAAGCAACACCATCTTCTGTTATGCCACATACGGATGCAATTTCTTTTGCAGTTACCTTTGGATTGTTACTGATCATTTTGAAAATAGTTTCCGTAGTATCGGAAGGAGTTTCCGTAGTAGCAGGAAGGGTTATCGTAGTTGTTTCCGTAGTATCGGTAGTTGTTTCCGTAGTACCGGTAGGAGTTTTCGTAGTTGTTTCCGTAGTACCATTAATGCTTCCCTCCAGTTTTAGGCAAGTTTCGATTCTGTCTGGATTACTCTTTTCTTCAACTGTTGGTATGCTCCAACCATTATCCTTCCATCCTTTTGCAATAACATCTGCGCCAGTGCCACCTTTCTCACCTATCCCCAAGAATACAAACATCTTTTGGATAACAGGATTTCTGCACACGCTATGTCCTCCTTCATAGTATTCTTCCATACTGATAAGCATAGTACCAGGATTTGACAACACAATACGGTCGAAATATCTGTCTATAACAATATTACCTCTCACAGTGTATGCTGCATGAATCAGACTGTTGGCTAAAGCCTCTCGCAAGGCAACGTGTGCCGTGGTGGTATTATTCCTTATCTGATTATTGTCAAGACTGAATGGTACAGGCAAAGCGTGTTGTAGTAATGGCAAGACACGAGTGAAAAACTGATAAAGGTTGGCTTCCCATGTTCCATCAGGGTAAATGCGGTTTGTCCAACGTATCTGAGGGTCATCACTCAAATGTTCACGATAGTCAGGAAAGAACTCTTGGCAACATTCCGGGTCTGTTATGCTGTTGGTTTTACCAAACATCAGCATTCCTGCAACAGTTAACCCTTCGGTTGATGTAGCTCTATCTTTACGATAGGCTCCAATGTTTTCCAAAAACTGCTTATCGTCAACCTCTGTCCAAGGATGGCTTTCGTGTTTGATATCGTATGCACGGCGATACTGGTGAAGAGTCGACATATCAATATCATCAATGGAGTAACCTCGTAAAATTCGAGAATCAGCAGACGCTTTCATATTATTGGCATCAGAATACATCTGCTTTATTTCATCGTCAGTACAAAGATAATCCCCTTCGTCTCTCCGCTTGTAGGTATGTCCAAATGGGGTAAGCGTAAGATGTATTGGGCGCAAATCGTATTGTGCACGAGGTATTCTAAAGGCAAGCAGATATTGTCCTCCGTCTGTCTTTATCTCTTCAATATCACTCTCAACCAATAGCGGAATGTTCACACATGATTTATTGTGTGCATCATCCCAAAACTGCTTTCTGTATTTTGCAACAAGTTCTTCCGAAAGACCGTCTGGTGTGAACTTATGATTTTTCTCTTTCACTCCCAACACAATCGTTCCACCATTGGTGTTAGCCAATGCTGAGAAAGAACGCCAAAATTCAGCCTTAGGGAAACCACCAGCTGCTGACTTATATTCCACTTCGGAGTTCTCCTTCAGTTGGAGCTTCAAGCGTATTTGATCTGCGATGTTCATATTATTCAGCTTTTATAATTAACTCATACATGACATGAGTCATTTTTTATTTTTAGAAAGCAGAGAATTTCTCTTGCATTTTCTCTTTGAGATTGAACTTCTTTGTGGTATCCAAAGCACGCTCAATGCAGATAAATTTCTTGTCTGTATGCTGCATGAAGTATTCTACAGTTTCATCATTGAGATTTGCATCCACAGTGATGTATGCTTCTTTTTCTCCATCTGTTGCCCAATAAACAGTGTTTTGGGTAAAACGGTCTTGCTTTTCCAATTTATAGGTGAGCATAAAACCTTGCTTAATGAGAATCTCCGTTATGAGTTCTTCATCATTAAATGCAATAGTGAGTTGGCGCTCTTTTTCCTTGATATAATCATGGAAAAGGGCAAGATTCTCTTCCTCGTTCTTTGTAGGATCTGGTGCAAAGTCGGTTCTTGGGAAACTTGACTTTGACAAGGTGAAGACTTTAAAGCCTAACTGGTTAAGTTGCTGCTTGTCTTCTTCGTCTAATATTTTACCCTCACTTGCTTTCTGATATTTTTCAACAACCGCTTTATTGCGAGCAATGGTTATTTCGCTGATGGTCTTGTAGCCGGCTTTGTAAGCTGGTGACTTTTTATCTGTAAATTCAGGGATTTGTACAAGGATGTATTTTCTGTGAGCTAATTGTTGGTGATTTAGTTTAACCACAGTGTGTCCAGTTGTACCAGAACCAGCAAAGAAATCAAGAATAATGTCATTTTCTTTTGTTGCAATTTCAAAAATCTTGCTTAACAGTCTTGTTGGTTTAGGATTATCGAAAATATCAGCAGCACCTAACATTTCTTTTAATTCTTTGGCGGCTTCTTGGTTATGACCAACTTCTTTATTAGTCCACCAAGTCCAAGCATTGGCTCCATCCACTTCTGACAAAAAAATCTTCTTACGAGGACGGGAAGTGCCATCTATACCAAACCAAATTCGATTATCCTTTACTAAATCATTAAACGTTTCTTTAGATAAAGCCCAACATCTTCCTATTGGTGGAGTATACTCTATCCCAGTAGGGGTGGTAATTGTATAGAATTGTGATTCAGTCGCATGTCCTGTTTGTCCCGTAATGTCAACCGAAGCCCAATTTCCACGAGGATCATTATCAGGATTCTTATATTCAGATGCTCTTTCCTCTGTTAATTCAACCTTATTTAATGTTGGTTTTAGCTTCTCGATATTTTTGGCATAAACTAATATATAATCATGGGCAGGACCAAGATTGCATCTCGCATCTGGAGAAGTACGTTTCTGCCATACAATATTTGCCACAAAATTCTCTTCAAAGAATATTTCATCACATAACTTATGAAGATGATGTATTTCATGATCATCTATGGATATGAAAATAACTCCATCCTCTTTCAATAAATTACGAGCAATCAAAAGGCGGCTATACATTAGAACTAACCAAGTGCTATGATAACGACCTTCTGTATTAGAATTAGTATCAATGTTTGTACCGTATTCGCTTCTTTCCCAGTATTGTTCTTTACTTTCGTAATAATTATCTTTATAAACTCGGTCATCTCCTGTATTATACGGTGGATCAATATATATACACTTCACCTTGTTTCGATAGCTGGAAGCAAGCACTTTGAGCACTTCGAGGTTTTCACCTTCAATGATGATGTTCTCTGTAGTCTCTGCATTTACGCTTCGCTTCTCGTCATAATGCAAAGTGGCACGTGTGGGAGTAAAGGCATTACGTTTCGCAGCTGATTTTCCAAACCAGCGGAACTCGTAACGCTCTGTTTCTTCTACACCATTAGGGTTTACAACCTTTTTCACCTCGTTTATATCAAGGTGTCCTTCTTGTGTAAACCAGTCTGGGAACAACTCACGTAGTTTGCAAAGTCGTTCCTTATTCATATCGGGTGATAGAGTGATATGATCTTTATATGTTTCCATTTTCTTTTTCTGTATTTATAGTTTGGTCGGCTTGCGACTTGAATGTTTTGTATTCACGTATAGGAGCTTTGTAGTAAGCTTCGACACCTATTGATCGGAAATGTTTGATGGCACATCTTATTCTTGCCACTTCGTGAGGAAAAAGGGCCTTGGTGTCGGAAATGTCGTTCGTGCCCTTTATCTCCACTACAAAGTAATACTCCTGCTTGTCGTTCGTGTTTTTTAAGGACACCCGCTTCAATACCACCCCAAAGTCTGGATTGTATGAACCTATAGGGGTTGGTATCTTATACCATGCAGGGAACTTCAGAAAGCATACCACATCCGAATCACTCTTATCGGCATCTAAGGCAAAATCACGTTCATAACTGCTGTCATACAATGATTTATCCCAAACACCATGATTAGGAGTGGAGACATAATTCTCACATCCGTCCTTTGTGAAATCCTCAAAGTTGAAAGGAAAACGCTCGTTGGTAGGTGAGTATTCTACGCATCTTGTTAGCTCTTCCAACTGAATCTGCTTGATTTTGAATACTGCCTGTTCCATATACACCGGCGGATTCTTTAAGTATTGTTCTTTGTTGGTGATACCGAGCAGAATCTTCAGCACAGAGTTGTAGCATAGACCGGTCTTCTCGCTCAAATCTTCAAGTAAATCCTGTGGAGCAAAATGGCCATTCAACTTGTAATCTTCCGATCCGATGTATTCACGAGACAAGTCTTCAATATTATTCACTTTGTAGCTCGCCACTTCTGCTTTGTAATCCCCAATGCTTATCTCATTCAAGGCTTCTACAGAACGGCGTATGATAGCATCTTCATCGAAATGCACACGATAAGTGGTCTTCTTTGCTATGACATTCCAGAAACGACGGAACATGCTGTTGAATGTTTCGTCCTTCTTCATTGTGAACGTTATTCTGTTCTTATGTTCGCCCTTATAAGTCTGTTTCAGCTTGGCACCTGCATCCTTGGAACCAAAAGCCTTTTCATTCTCATTTTGGTAGCTACGTGCAAAAGTTTCGTATGTCTCATTCGGGACTACCGTGAGTTGGTTGATGATTTTATCATCCGGTGCATCTTCCGGGTCATATATGCGCTGACCTTGTTGGTTCACGCAAATTCGAAGACCACGACCTATCTCTTGTCTCTTCTTGTTCTCAGAGTAGCTTTCGTTGAGAGTAGCTATTCCGAACACATTTGGATTGTCCCATCCCACACCAAGTGCAGAATGGGAGAATATAAACTCTATAGGACTATCGAACGACAATAGCAGCTGCTTGTTATGCAGTATCTGGTCGTAAATATCCTTATTATCTTTGTTGGATTTCTCATTATCCGTGTATTCTCCTTGCGTGGTTTTAGCAAAATAGAATCCTTGAACAGCCTTGATTTGTTCTTCTGTAGGACAAATGCCATCATGGAACTCTGCATACACTTTTGAATATTGTTCTTCGAACAATTTCTTTATGACAGGATTGGTGGTGCTCATATAGTTTGCCACCCTGTCAATGAATATGAGAGACAGATTCTTAATGCCTAACGGCTTTAGACGAAGCTGGTTCTCGAAGTGGCGACGAATGAGCCACTCCAGCTGTAATGCCCAAATCTGTTCCTTATTGGCGGAAGAATCTCCTTGTGATATACTTGTTCCGTTGGTAAACTCCACCACCCATTTTCTTGTGCTCATCTTCTTGTAGATGCGGCTGATAGTGAAATCGGCATATGAGTCATTACCTGATTTAACGGCAAGATTGTCTCCTTTTTTGAGGAAATTAGAATCCTTAAACAGGAAGTTCTCTTTTGTTTTGTTAAATCTCCATAACTTCAATTTTACCTTTGGTTCGCTTTGGGTTTCTTGTACATCGCTGATTTCTATTTTCAAGGTTGCTTCATCGTTTTTCTCTGTAACAGTGAGCACCTCTATCTTTTTAACAAGTCCAAGACGATAGCTATCATTTGGCGTGAGTTGGTAGAGCATATTCATCTTTACCGCATGGGTTGCAGAATAACGAAACTTGAACAAAGGATGCAACTTTGAAAGCCATTCCTTGGAATTGTCAGTATCCATACCCTCTTGTGGTTCATCCATAAAAATGATAGGGTGTGTTCTGCCAACGGCTTCGATATGAGGTTTGTTGTTGAACAAGTCTTCACGTACGGATTGGTTAAGAATCTTTTCTTCAGAGTTGAACGAAGCCATTGTCATAATCATCAACTGTGGAGTCTCTGCCGTGATGAAGTCTCTTAGATAACTCAACTTAGAACTGTCGTAAACAAATGCATTCAGTGATGCCTCATATCTGTCTTCCAATTGTTTTCTGAAGTTCTCGAAAGTATCAATAACTCCTTGTCTGATAGGAACAGAAGGAACTAAAACTATGAACTTAGTAAGTCCATATTCTTTGTATAGTTCGTATGCAGTCTGAATGTATGTAAGTGTCTTTCCTGTTCCTGTTTCCATTTCTATGCAAGCTTCTTGAGTATCCTGCAAGTATGCATTATTAAGAGAAATGCTGTTCTCTACTATGATTTTTTGTATATTGGCATACAATTCCTTCGGAGACAATGAGCAATAGTTTGCCCTAATGTCTTCGTCTGTAGAATTATCGTATGTGTTTTTCTCCATACCTCTGAAGACTTCTACCACGCTGTGTATGGCTATCTTTTGGTGTTCGGGATTCTCTAATTTAAACTGCATTTACTATTAAAATTGTTTTGATTTGACTACAAAGATAGGAAAACTAAACAAGATAAAAAAGAAATCAGTGAAAAGATTAGTGCTGGGGAGATGTTTTGTTCTGCTTGACCATGTAGCTTTTGTGTCGTATCTATGTAAATTTCTCCCAAACTCTTAGGGAGGTCGTTTCAGTACTTACGGGAGATTACTCCAGTACTTACGTAAGAGTACTGGGAAAGTTCCGGATAAGTGCTGGAGACTTGGCGGAGAGTATTGTATCAAATAGATATGAAATATTACGGATATATTTTATCTTTTAGGTAAAAACGGTAAATTTGATAGGAGGGCAAGCTGTAAAACTATGTATATAGTGAAAGATTTCTGCAAAAAATATAGTACCTTTGCAAAGTTTCTGCAATAAAAAGGCAGAAATGTAGTTATATAATAAAAAAACAAAATCGTTTAAAGTGAATAATCAAAATATATCGGAGGTTGACCGCCTTAATGAAAGTCATGATGCTATGGGAAATGTTCAAAGAGCCATAAAGCGGTTCCTTGATGTTGTGTTTTCTGTGGCAGGCATGATAATACTTTCGCCTTTGTATCTTGTTATTGCGATAATGCTCAAGAGACAGAAGAATGGTCCTGTCATCTTTTCGCAGGAGCGCATAGGCTACAGAGGCAAGCCGTTTACCATCTATAAGTTCCGCACTATGAGCGAGCCGGAGAAGGAACCACAGTTGGTTGCCAAATGCCAGAAGGGACAGTCTACGAAGACGGAGATGTTTCTTCGTGAACACCATCTCGATGAGCTTCCACAGTTGTGGAATGTTCTGAAAGGCGACATGTCGTTTGTCGGTCCTCGCCCGGAGCGTAAGTTCTATATAGACAAGATAATGGAGAGAGATTCGAGCTACACCATGATTTATGAGATGAAGCCGGGGCTCACTTCTGAGGCTACGATATACAATGGGTATACTGATACGATGGAAAAGATGCTCGTTAGGTTACACATGGATACGGATTATCTGAAGAAGCGTTCGCTGTTGTTGGATGCCTGTATCGTAATGAAGACGTTCTTCAGTATAGTAAGCGGAAAGAAATTCTAATAACTTGAAATATAAGGAAATATGAAAAGATATATCATTGCAGTTATTCTGTCTGTGATCATTCCTATGGGACTGATGGCACAGTCGATGACCGATGAGCAGGTCATGAAATTTGTTATTAAGGAACATAATGCCGGAACTTCGCAGGCTCAGATCGTTACCAAGCTGATGCAGAATGGTGTGAACATCGAGCAGATAAGAAGGGTGAGGAAGAAGTATGAGCGTGCTACCAAGGACGAGGGACTGGGCATGGTGTCCGGCTCTACGGGAAGCAAGAATGACACCCGCTTGAGAAGCAACAAGAAAAAGAAGGGCAAGAACAGTATGGATGCTGACGATGAGTTTGACGACGAGAAGACTTCGGAGTATAACTCCCAGTATCGCATATCTGCCGGAAACAAGAAGAAGAACAAGAGTTATGTCTACGACGAGACAAACGAAGACTGGATGGATATGCGTGATGAGCTTGATGAGTTCGTGCCGGACACAGCTGCTCTGCTGAACAAGCTGATGGCGGATAAGGTGAAGAGAAAAGTGTTTGGACGCAACATCTTCAACAACAAGAATTTGTCTTTTGAACCGAATATGAATATCGCCACGCCGCAGAACTATCGTCTCGGTCCTGGAGATGCTGTGTTTATCAATGTCTACGGAGCTTCGCAGAAGACGATAGAGTCAACGGTGTCGCCCGACGGATATGTAACGATAGAGAATTACGGTCCTGTGCAGGTCAGCGGACTTACCGTCAGCCAGGCAAACGCAAAGCTTCGTTCAACCCTCGGTTCGAGATACAGCAGTTCGCAGATAAAGCTTACGGTGGGTGAGACCCGTTCTATCATGGTAAATGTGATGGGAGAGGTGAAAGCACCTGGAACATACACCTTGTCGGCATTTGCCACGGTGTTCCATGCCCTGTATATGGCTGGCGGAACGAACGACCTCGGAACGCTGCGTAATATAAAGGTATATAGAAACAACCGCCTTGTATCGGTTGTGGACATCTACGACTATATGCTCAATGGAAAGCTTACCGGTAATGTGCGTCTTGCAGACAATGATGTTATCGTTGTCGGTCCTTATGACTGCCTCGTGAACATCACCGGAAAGGTGAAACGTCCGATGTGGTATGAGATGAAGAAGAACGAGAGCGTAGGTTCTGTGTTGAAATATGCGGGAGGCTTTACTGGAGACGCTTACACCAAGTCGGTGAGAGTGATAAGAAAGACAGGAAAGGAATATTCGGTATATAATGTGGATGAGTTCGACATGAGCTCGTTCCATATCAGCGATGAGGACTCTATCAGCGTGGATTCTATCTTGCCGCGCTTCTCCAATATGGTGGAGATAAAGGGAGCCGTGTTCCGTCCAGGAATGTATCAGGTGGGCGACGACATAAACAGTGTGCGCACCTTGATAGAACATGCCGAGGGACTCAAAGAAGAGGCTTTTACCGCACGTGCCGTAATGCACAGAATGAAGAAAGACCGTACGCTTGAGGTCGTTCCTGTTGATGTGGAAGGCATCCTGTCAGGCAAGGTGGCTGACGTGCCGATGCAGCCTAACGATGTGCTCTTTATTCCTACCAAGCAGGAGATGATGGAAGAACGCACGATAACCATACACGGAGAAGTAAACTATCCGGGTATATATAAATATGCGTCGAACGAAACACTTGAAGACTTCGTGCTTCAGGCAGGAGGCTTGAAGAACTCTGCGTCAACGGTGAAGGTGGACGTAGCACGTCGTGTTACTAATCCGAAGGCCCTTACCAATGATTCCATAATAGCAAGGACCTATACGTTCTCCCTGAAAGACGGCTTCGTCATTGACGGCAAGCCAGGCTTCGTGCTGATGCCTTTCGATGAGGTTTATGTGCGTAAGAGTCCTGGTTTCTACAAGCAGCAGAACATTACTGTTGATGGTGAGGTAATGTTTAGCGGAACATACACACTCTCGAAGAAGGAGCAGAGACTTAGCGACATCATCAAGGCTGCCGGAGGTATCAACGACCGTGGATATGCTGCCGGTGCAACACTCGTAAGAAGAATCAACGAGAGTGAGCGCAAGCGTCTTGAGGCTGCCAAGAAGATGGCTTTGGATCAGTATGAGACAGTGGCTGCCGAGGAGGCTGCACGTACAGGACAGAAGATGGACCTGACAAACAGTGAGCGCATAAAGAAATTCCAGATAGAAGACACCTATTCTGTAGGTATTGAGCTTGACAAGGCTCTTGCCAATCCAGGCAGCGATGCAGACATTGTGCTTCGTGAGGGCGACCGCATCGTTGTTCCTCAGTATACAGGTACTGTGAAGATAAACGGTGAGGTGATGTATCCTAATACCGTCGGCTATGTCAAGGGCAAGAAGGCAAGCTATTATATCGATCAGACAGGTGGCTTCAGCAACAAGGCAAAGAAACGCCAGTCATACATTATATATATGAACGGTACCGTGGCAAAGGTTGCCCACAACGCCAAGCCGATGCCAGGATGTGAAATAGTTGTTCCAGCCAAGGCGACAACAAAGATGAGCATTGCCGAGACGATGACAATCGGTACGTCGGTGGCTTCCATAGCCACGATGATTGCCACTCTCGCAAATATCCTATAATATATAATAAGGTGTAAGGAGGGGTGAAATGAAATATCCTATAGGAATACAAAGTTTTGAGAAGCTTATATTATAGAAGGAAAATATGCGGTACGCTTTTGAAAAAATATTGTCTATACCCAAGTCGTTATATTTGTGTGTGAAGCTTATGCCTCTCAGACAGGCTTTACATCTGCCTGTTATGGTAAGGTATAATTGCAAGATTTTATCTGACAAAGGAAAGATACGGCTTAATGCTCCTATTCGTCCGATGATGATGACTGTAGGATTTGAAAGCGTTGGTATTTTTGATAAGAAGTATGAGCGTAGTATCGTGCAGATTGATGGAGAACTTGAACTGGGGAGCGGAAAGGTAATGATCGGTCAGGGTGGCAGACTCTGTATAATGGAGGGTGCTAATCTCCGTTTCAAGGGCAAGTTTGAAAATTCTGCAATGATAGAGATTATTTGCAAGAACAATATCTCTATAGGAAACAATGTCCTTACGAGTTGGGATATATTGATGATGGATACTGATTTCCATCAGACAATAAATACCTGTGACGGAATACGTAACAGTGCAGAAGGTAAAATCACAATAGGTGACAATGTATGGATAGGTGCAAGATGTGTTGTCCTGAAGAATACAGACATCCCAGCAGGATGTGTTGTAGGAGCGAATACTACAGTAAACAAGAATTTCACGGAAGAAAATTGTTTATTGGTAGGTTATCCTGCAGAAGTGAAAAAACATAATGTAACGAGAGCAAACGAAAACGAATGATATAGTGTGCTATGGTTAACGACAGAAACAAGATTCTGAAAACTAATATCCTGATATCGGCAGTATTGAAAGTGGTAGGCTTATGTACTTCCCTTTTAATCGTGCCTATTACTATCGATTATTTGGATAGTGAGGTATATGGTGTATGGATGACCATGACATCTGTATTATTCTGGATAGGTGGCTTTGATATTGGTTTGGGCAATGGAATGCGCAACTATCTTACGGAGGCAATATCACGAAAAAACTACAGCTTGGGTAGAAAATACATCAGTACAACATTTACCCTGTTGACCATTATTGCATTGTTGCTTGGAGTGATAGGTCTGATTCCTATGTCGCAGATGGATTTTTGTCATTTCTTCAATACCCAATCGGTGGGTAATGAAGAAATGCGTAATGCGTTGTTGGTAGCAGTCGGCTTTACGCTTGTCAATTTTGTAGTCAAGAATATCGGCTTTGTCTTTGTTGCGATGCAGAAATACGCCGTTAATGATTTCCTGAATGTATCAGGAAATGTGGCTTCTTTGGTAATAATCTTTATTCTTACCAAATTGACAAGTGGCAATCTGCTTAATGTTGTGTTGGCTTATACCGCAACGAGTTGTGTGGCGTTTTCTTTAGCGGCAATACCATTATTCCGGAAGCATCCGGAGCTGAAGCCGTCATTGAAGTATTTTGATAAGAGTCTTAGCAGGCAGATACTTGGTAAGGGACTCGGTTTTTTCATAATCCAGATAACAAGTTGTATCGTTATTTTTGGAGCGGCAAATGTCTTCATTACGCAGTGTTGTGGTCCGGAGAGTGTTACGACATACAACTTGGCATATAAATTCTTTAATTTGGAAATAATAGGTTATACTATTATTCTTGCTCCAATGTGGAATGCCTATACCGATGCTTATGTAAAAGGTGATATGCAATGGGTAGACAGAACATTCAAGAGAGCGTTGAAGTTCTGGGGCTTGTCTGTTGTTGCAGGGTTGGTAATGCTTTTGGGCAGTCAACTGTTCTATACCTTGTGGGTAGGAGATAAGGTGCATATACCAGTGTCTGTATCTGTATGCACGCTGATATATGTGTGTATGTTCAACTTGAATAACTGTGCCACATATTTGATAAACGGATTTAATAAGATTCGTGTACAGATTATTACATCTTTGCTGTTTACGGCTTTATATGTATTGGCTGTGCGTTTCTTTGGAAGTAAGCAAGGTATAGAAGGTATAGTGTTGACCATGGCGGCAAGTTATGCCATGATGGCGATAATCCATATATATCAATGCCGTCTGTTGATAGGTCAGAAGGCCAAAGGTATATGGAACAAATAAAGATTTGAATATGGCAAATAAGATAAGTGTAATAACAGTAGTCTATAATGATGTTGCTAATATCCGCAAGACGATGGAAAGTTTCTTCTCGCAGACGTGGGAGGACAAGGAGCTTATTGTCATAGACGGTGGCAGCACGGATGGTACTGTTGACATTATAAAGGAGTATTCCGGCAGATTAGGATATTGGTGCTCCGAGAAAGACAAGGGAGTGTATGATGCTATGAACAAGGGTGTGATGCATGCCTCCGGCGACTGGATAAATATTCTCAATTGTGGAGATGCGTATTGTTCAGAGAATTCTCTTGCCGACGCAATAAACAGCTGTGATGCAGACAATGCAGATGTGATTTATGGTAATTCTATACGTCGCCAGCTCGGACACACAATTAATGATATAGCATCAGATGATGTGCGAGGTCTTGATTATGCACCGATATACAGGCATGGCTCATCATTGGTAAGGACGCAAATCCATAAGGAAAACCTGTTTGACCTTTCCCTGAAGAAGAAATACGGATATGCCCTTGATTGGTATCTGATATATACTCTTTACAGGAAAGGATATCGCTTCGTAAAGACAGACGCTTTTATAGAGACTTATGAGGTGGACGGAATGTCAAATCATCCGATAAGAAGCACATGGCTGAATTATAGAGTCGTAACGAGTGACGGCATCGTAATGAGGAAACTGTTGAATTTCTTCGTGGCTTTTTTCCTTGCAGTTGCAACTCATGGAGCATTGTATAGAGTGATGAGAAAATTCGTTCTGGAGACATATACCAATACGATACTCTCTCATGTGCCGATATGGAAAGTCAGACGTTTTGCTCTTCAGCTTATACGTATGAGGGCAGGGCAGGGAACCTATATAGACAGGCATTGCTATTTTATGGATCCCAACAGGTTGCGTATAGGCAAGTATAGCCATATAAACAGGATGTGTACCCTTGATGCAAGAGGCGGCCTTAATATAGGCGATAGCGTATCGGTGTCGCATGGAGTAATGCTCATGACAGGCAGTCATGACATAAATGCAATAAATTTCCCTGTTAATTACAAGCCTATCAATATCGGAGACTATGTCTGGATAGGCTGTGGTGCAATAGTCTTGCAGAATGTAACCATCGGTAAGGGTGCTGTTGTGGCAGCAGGCTCTGTCGTTACGAAAGACGTTCCGCCTTATGCTATAGTAGGAGGCATACCAGCCAAAGTGATAGGAAAGCGTAGTGATAATTTAGATTATAAATGTGAACCATAGTAAAAATAGAATATGAAAGAGATAGATATCTTGAGTGTGGTTGGAAGAGTCTTTTCCAACAAGAAATCATTAATAGTTTCGGTTGTAGTAGGTGCTATAGCAGGTGTGGTTATCGCCTTGTCTGTTCCTAAGCAATTCACTTCTTCAGTTGTATTGGCTCCGGAAATGTCGTCGGGAGGTTTGGGACTGTCAGACAATCTTGCCGATATGGCATCATCGTTTGGTATAGACCTGTCGTCAACGGGAAAGAACATGGATGCGCTCTATCCGGAGATTTATCCGGAGATATTGTCGTCCTATGACTTCATAAGTACTCTTTTCGGTGTGAATGTCAGGCTGAAGGAAGATCCTACGCTGCGAACATATCATAAGCATATCCTTATGGATACGAAGTTCCCGTTTTGGCAGTATCCCAAGATATGGCTCTCCAACAAGATGATGTCTCAGACAGAAAAGAAAGACCTGAAGGGTACAGGAGTTGCCGATCCGTTCAGGGCTTCAAAGATAGATATCGATGTGAGTAAGATGATAGCGGAGAATATAAGCTGCCTTATTGACAAGAAAACGAGTGTTATTCTTATCTCCGTAACAGACCAGGATCCTATGGTGGCTGCAATCATTGCCGACACCATCCAAAGTCGCTTGCAGTATTACATTACGGATTACCGCACCAAGAAGGCGAGAAACGACATGAAGTATTATACAAAGTTGTATAATGAAGCACGAAGTGCCTATCTGAAAGCCCAGAAGAAGTATGCCTCTTTCTGTGACTCCAACCAAGATGTCGTGCTTGAGAGCTTCCAGGCAAAGCGTGATGAACTGGAAAACGACATGCAGTCAGCATTTACCTTGATGAGCCAGATGTCGACACAGGTGCAGGCTGCCAAGGCTAAGGTGCAGGAGCGTACTCCAGCCTATACGATGATACAGTCACCAAAGATGTCATATAAGGCTTCAAGCATGTCGCGTGCGGCGATAGTGTTGATAACGATTTTCATAGCCATAATGATAAATGCCTTTTGGGTACTTTTCCTAAGAGACATAGTACGTAAGAAAAAGACAGGAGCGAAGTCTGAAAGTGATGGCGATGCTTTTGTTTCATCAGATGAAGATACAGACAAACAGTAGTTTAGAATTCCAACAAGTACAATGATATATTCAGTTCCATATCTGTTGCTCATTTCCTTCTATGGAATCATGGCTCTATGGTACAACCAGACCAAGAACCTTGATTCCAGGCCAGTGAATGTGTCGTTGTGTATGCTTGTCACGCTGTTGTTCTGGGGCTTCAGAGGCTTCTGCTTTTATGATTGGATGTCGTATTATCCGATGTTCCTTCATGCAGGGATAGAGAATTTCTCAGACAACATAACATCCATGGAGCCAGGCTTCTGCCTGCTTATGACGGCATGCAAGGAGATATACGACAGTTATATCTTCTTCGCTTTCGTCTGCTCGTTGATAAATCTTGCGTTGCTTTCTAATTTCCTTCTGAAGCATACAGACAATTATCCTTTGGCGTTACTTATCGGCACGATATTCGGTTGCTTCTATCTGTTTACCGACCTCATGCGAAATGCCATTGCCGTGTTTATATTCATAAATGCCATCGACTATCTTGCCGAGAAGAAGATATGGAAATACTTTCTGATGGTGTTGTTGTCTCTGTCATTCCATTATTCAGCAATACTGTATATCCCTTTGTATTTCTTTGCAAGGAAGAAGATGAAGCGATGGGTGTTCGCAACGATATTCTTTGCAGGAGTAGTAATCTATGTCCTGCATATCTCCCTTTTCGTAAATCTCTCAACATTCTTGCTGGGGCTTGTAAATCCCGACCTTGAGGAAAAGGTTCGTTATTATCTTGACGAGACAGCAGCAAAGTCGCCGGGTATCAACTTCGTCTTTCTGGAGCAGCTCTTCACGGGTGGACTTGTATTATTCTATATGGACAAGCTGCGTGAAGTACGTAAGAATGCGGACATATATATAAACTGTATCTTGCTGTTCTTTGTCATGACATTCATGCTGCATGAGTTCGTAACGCTTAGTTTCCGTATGTCAATATTGTTTGGTGTGGGATATTGGATAATATGGTTAGACCTGCTGAGATGCTTCAAGTTCACAAATAACAGAAGACTCTTCATCCTGTTTATATGCGTATATTGTTTCCTGCGTATTCTTGGACATACCCGCAACCCATTGGCAAATTACAATAATGTGTTGATAGACTATGAGTCTTACCAGGAGCGTGTGCTTATATTCAAGAAGACCTTCAAGGATTGACGAGCATGACAATGACAAATAAAATGTAATCGTATGAAAATAGCTTATATAGGAAAAATACAACTTTCAGATGCTGACCTGTCGTATTTGAATAGTGCGCAGAAGCTGTCGGACATAACATACATAATGGAAGTTACGCCACGCTTCATGAAAGGTCCGGCATACAATATCGGCAAGATATATCCGCATTCGGGTGTGTTTAAGGCAACAGAGGCTTATCCGGAGTTCGAGAAATATTCGCGTATCATAGACGTAGACAAGTTCTATGTCGTAAACACATGCGGCAAGTTCTGGCAGCTGAAAGCCTTCTGGACCAATTTCCTGCTTTTGTTGTTTCTGATAAAGAACAAGTTTGACGTCATCCATCTCACATGGCCGGCAAACGTATATGAGTTCATCATATATATGCTGAAGCGCAAGATGATATTGACAGTCCACGACCCATTTCCGCATACCGGACTCGATACCCGTATTGTGCGTCTGCGCCGTAAGGTGGCATTCAGATGCGTGCCGCATTTCATTATATTGAACAAGGCGCAGAGAGAGAAATTCCTTTCTTTCTACCGCCTTCCCTCGTCAGCGGTAATCGACAGCAGACTTAGTTGCTATACCTATCTCAATATGGTAGAGCAGGACATGACGACCGTGCCGGAACAGAAATATATCCTTTTTGCAGGAAAGATATCAAAGTATAAAGGGGTGGAGTATCTGCTTGAGGCTATGAAGAAGGTGCATGATACGTTCCCTGACATAAAGCTCGTTGTTGCCGGCGGCGGTAAATATCATTTTGACATATCCGGATATGCCGCCCTGCCATATATAGACATAAGAAATCGCTTTATTCCCGACGAAGAACTCGTGGCTTTGATGAAGAAGACACAGTTTATGGTCTGCCCTTATACTGATGCCACGCAGAGTGGAGTGATAATGTCTTCATTCACATTCGGCACGCCGGTAATAGCCACGAGGGTAGGGGGACTACCAGAGATGCTCGGCAACGGCAAGTATGGAATGCTGGTGAAAGAGAAAGACACGGATGCCCTTTACCGGGGAATATGCAGTTTGCTTTCCGACGAGGAGCAGCTCGCCGAATATCGTAGAGAGATAGCAAAGGATTATACAAGCGACGGCTACCTGTCGTGGAAGACCATTGCTGAGGAACTGCGCGAATCCTACCTGCAGATGGCAAGTAGGAAATAGACACTTTTGTTTTACTTTAAATTACTGTGTATGATGAAGACTCTGTTTATCACCCGTCATTATCTTGACGAGATGCTGGGAGGTCCCAACTGTTCAAAGGCGTTTGTGAGGGCGGTTGCAAGTATCTGTCCGGATACGACATTGATATATCCGGAACATAATGACAGGAAGAGCAACCTCTACTTCCTTAAGGAGTATGACGGATTGAAACTCCTGCCCGTATACGACAAGCGTCCTAAATGGCAGAAATGCCTGGATATGTACAGAGGAAGACTTCATCGCTTCGGACCCTTCGTAAAGGACTATCTTAAATCGCATGCCTTCGATATAATATTCATAGACCATTCCTTCACCGCATCATCGGGAGTACTGGAGGCTGCCATGCGGAATGGAGCAAAGATAATAACCATGCACCATAATGTGGAGGCGCAGTATATCAAGGACAACCAGCCGAGCTGGCTCTTCCGTATACCAAACAACCATTTTGCCCTGAAGGCAGAGCGCGATGCCATACTGAACAGCACGCTGAATCTTACGCTGACAGACGACGACAAGGCAACGTTCATCGCCCGCTATCCCGAAAAGGAGTCCTCTTTCCATACCATCGGAGTCTTTGAGTATGATGAAGCGACGGAGAGTAGGATAAGCGTGGAAGAAGGGCTGAAGTTCGTCATCTCCGGTTCTATGAGTGCCGCGCAGACGGAGACTGCCACCCTGCATTTCCTTGAAGAATACATGCCGGTGCTTAATGCGACCTGTCCGGATGCCGCACTTGTGATAACGGGAAGAAACCCTTCACGCCGAATCCTTGACTCTTCAGCCAGATACAATAATATAAAGGTGATACCAAATCCCGAGGACCTTACGGCAGAAGTCATAAAGGGCAACTACTATATCTGCCCGTTGCATACAGGAGGCGGTTTGAAGCTGCGCTGTATGGATGCCCTTCGTGTGGGACTGCCTATATTGGCACACAAGATGTCCACCCGTGGCTATGAGGCAATACAAGCCGACGGTTACCTCTTCTCCTATTCCACTCCCAGCGAGTTTGCGGAAGCGTTGCAGAAGATAACCGCCATACATGACTCCCATGCGAGAGTAGTGGAGAGCTTCAACTCGCATTTCTCCTTCCAGGCAGGAAGAAGACGGTTTGAGGAAATGATAAGACTTATCCGGTAGAGAAATCTGGAGATGATGTACAGGACGAGAAAGGTAATTCGATAAAAAGAACATGATATCTTTTGTCGTATGCCGTAATTACGTTACTTTTGCATCTATTATAAAATCCTGCCGCCCTATATGTATATAATAAGGTGGAAGGGATAAACAAGAAAAAGGAAAATATTAATTGAATGGAGCGGACAATGAAACTGATTATAACCGGCGGCTCTGGATTTATCGGAACGAATGCCGTGGAGCACTTCTCCAAGCATTTTGAAGTGATAAACATAGACCACCAAAAACCACAGATAGAGGAACACATGAAATACTGGAGGAATGTGGACCTGCTGGACTACGATTCCCTCAGCAAGACAATACAGGATTTCAACCCAGACTATATACTGCATCTGGCAGCACGCACCGACCTTATGGGCGAGACTCTCGACGACTATTCGGCAAACACCATAGGCGTGGACAACCTGCTGAAGGCAGTAAAGGAGCTGAAAAGCCTGAAGAAGATACTTGTCACATCATCCATGCTCGTCTGCCATGTGGGCTATATTCCCAAAGACCAGTTCGACTATTCAGCCACTACGCTGTATGGAAAGAGCAAGGTGGAGACGGAGAAGCTGACGTGGAACGCCGACCTGCAATGCGACTGGGCGTTGCTGCGCCCTACATCTATATGGGGCCCGTGGTTTCATGAGCCATACAGAAACTTCTTCAACATGGTCAAGAAGCGTGCCTATTTCCATATCGGACATAAGGGCTGCACCAAGACATACGGATACATCGGCAACTCTATCTATCAGATAGAACACATACTCATGGCTGACACCAACGACAGGAACAACAAAGTGTTCTTCATCGGCGACCGTCCGGCGATAAACATAACGGAGTGGGCAAACCAGATCGGCAACGAGCTGGGGTTCAGAATACCCGTCATGCCGTGGGCACTCATCAGGATGGCGGCATACTTCGGCGATGCCCTGAAGGCAGTGGGGATAAAGTTCCCTATGACATCCTTCCGCCTGAAGAATATGACTACCGACAATATCATCCCGCTTGACAATACCTATGAAGTGGCTCCCAACCCACCTTTCGACAGACTGGCGGGCATACGCAACACGCTGAAATGGATGGAGAACCACTAATCACTCACCGAAAAACAATAACTTATGAAGATATCCTTGATAACAGCCACATATAATAGTGCTGCCACTCTGAAGTCGACCTTCAAGTCTGTACTCTCGCAGACGTATACCGACATAGACTATTGGGTCATTGATGGAGGTTCCACCGACGGAACCATTGACATAATAAAGGAATACGAAGCCGTGTTCGGTGGCAGGATGCACTATATCTCGGAGAAAGACCGCGGTATCTACGATGCCATGAACAAGGGAATCTGCCGCTGCACGGGAGATGTGGTGGGAATACTCAATTCCGACGACTATTTCACTTCCGATGATGTGTTGCAGAACGTGGCGCATACCTTCAGCTCCAATGAAACCATTGATGCCGTATATGGCGACATTCATTTTATAAACGACAACAACCCCGACAAGATAGTGCGCTACTACTCTTCGAAGATGTTCCGCCCGTTCTGGCTGAGATTCGGTTTCATGCCAGCCCATCCGTCGTTCTATGTAAAGCGGAATATTTATCAGGAGTACGGCGACTACTCTCTCGACTATAAGATTGCCGCCGACTATGACATGATGGTGCGTCTGTTCTACAAGCATAAGATACAGGCAAAGTATATAAAGAAGGATTTCGTTACGATGCGTACCGGCGGAATGAGTACCAAGAATGTGCGCAACCGTCTGCTTATCACCAAGGAAGACGTGAAGGCATGCCGTGCCTATGGCATGTATACCAACCAGCTGATGATTTCCGTAAAGTATTTTTATAAGATATTTGAGTTCCTTTAAAATGCTCTATACCATGGCGTAAAAGTATGTAACCCACGGATAAAAGATAAAACAAAAGCCTTATTCAATCGAATAAGGCTTTTGTTTTAATAAATAAGGGCTTTGTTTTATTATATAAAGCTTTTATTTTAATAAATAAGGCTTATATTTTAATAAAACGAACCTCTTTTTCCTGTTTTTTCCCTATGTTTATGATATTTACAATGCCTGTGGAAAAATAATACCAAGGCATCTGTCGGTTCTCTCAGCCTACAGTTCTATCGGTTCGTACTTCAGTCCGAACACGTCAGCCACGGCTTTGTATACCACTTTACCGTTCACGATGTTCAGTCCGCGATATAGAGCCTTGTCCTCTTTGCACGCCTTCCGCCATCCCTTGTCGGCAAGAGCGAGTGCGTATCTTAGTGTGGCGTTGGTGAGAGCCATTGTAGAAGTGTTAGGCACCGAGCCAGGAATGTTTGCCACAGCATAGTGCAGTATACCGTCAACCATGTATACCGGTTCGGAGTGGGTGGTAGGATGCGACGTCTCGAAGCATCCTCCCTGGTCGATAGCCACGTCTACGAGCACCGAACCAGGCTCCATAAGCCTGAGCATGTCCTTGGTAATGAGGTGCGGAGCCTTGTCGCCCGGCACGAGAACGCTGCCAATTACGATGTCGGTATCGGGCAGTTCCTTACGGATGTTATGCTCTGTGGAATACAGCGTGTGTACGTTTACCGGCAGTTCTATCTCGAGTTGGCGCAGCCTTGGCAGCGAGATGTCGGTAATCCAAACGTCGGCTCCGAGTCCTGCCGCCATGCGTGCGGCAGCTTCTCCCACCGTTCCTCCGCCGAGCACGAGTACCTTCGTGCGGTTCACTCCCGGCACTCCGCTGATAAGTTTTCCCTTTCCTCCCTTTGTCTTCTGCAGGTAATAGGCACCGTTGAGCGTAGCCATTCTGCCTGCAACCTCACTCATTGGTATGAGCAGCGGCAGATGGTGGTCGTCAGTTTCCACCGTTTCATAAGCCAGACATACCGCTCCGCTTTCTATCATAGCCTCGGTAAGCTCCTGTTCGCAGGCAAAGTGGAAGTAGGTAAACACGAGCTGGTCTCTCCTTATCAGCTTGTATTCCTGTTTGATAGGCTCCTTCACCTTTACTATCATCTCCGCTTCGCGGTATACAGACTCTATGTCGGGCAATATCCTTGCACCGACTTTTTCATATTCCGCATCGCTGAATCCGCTGTTTTCGCCCGCTGTATGTTGCACCATTACTTCGTGGCCATGGCGGATAAGTTCTGCTACTCCGGCAGGTGTCATGCCGACTCTGCTCTCATTGTTCTTGATTTCTTTTGGAATACCGATTCTCATAATACGTGTTTGTTTAAAGGTTAAACATCGCTTTTCCGGCGGTAAATATATGAAAAAATCAGATTTGTTGTTCTTGTTAAGAGCTTTTTTTTTCAAAAAGACGTATTTTTTCTGTTTGAAATTGCAGATGAAGTTTATTTCAAGTATCTTTGCCGACAAATTGGGGTAATGTCTACATATTTATATCACAGGTGCTTTTTTACCTCCCCACGTAATTTAATGTAATGTATGTTAATGAAGAAAGTAAAGAAACTGATATATTATGCACTTATTGTTGTGACATTCGTCTTTGTCGGTATAGTCGTGGATGATTGTACTGACGACAGGAAAGAATACATGATAGGTGTGTCACAGTGCTATGAAGATGATTGGCACGACAAGTTTAATAAGGAAGTCATGATGATGTCATACCTCAACGACTCGGTTGATGTGTGCATAAAGTCGTCATGTGGCGACAGTCGCAAGCAGTCGGCACAGATAGACAGTCTTGTAAACATGGGTGTTGACGTGCTTATTGTTGTGCCTAACGATGAGAAGGATTTGGCACCTGCCATAGAGAAAGCCTACGACAGGGGCATTCCTGTAGTGCTTTTTGAGAAGAAGATAAAGTCGGGAAAGTATACCGCCTTTATAGGTTGCAGCAATTATAATATAGGTAAGCACCTCGGCTTGTATATAGCAGACAAGCTGGAAGGCAAAGGCAGGGTGGCGGAAATATGCGGACCAAAGACTTCGAAGCCGTCAAAAGACCGTCACAAGGGCTTTGTTGATGCGCTGAAGAGCTATCCGGGAGTCAGTATCGTTAGCTCTGAACATGCCAACTGGGAGCAGGACGGTGCGACAAAGGCGATGGAAAGGATTATGGAGCGCACCCATGACCTCGACTATGTCTTTGCCCACAACGACCGTATGGCATACGCCGCTTATCTCGCAGCCAGAAAGGCGGGCATGAACCCGATGCCGAAGTTTGTCGGCGTGGACGGACTGATGGGTGAACACGGTGGTGTGTCACTCGTGTATAAAGGTGTTTCTCGATGCCTCTTATCTTAATCCTACAGGTGGTGAGGGGGTGATGAAGCTTGCTGTCAGGATAATTAGCGGTAAGCCGGTGAAGAAGGAAAACAGTCTTGCCACCGCTATTATAACCAAAGATGATGCGGAACTTACAGCCATGACGATGCAGAGCATGGAAAGGCAACGCACAACCCTGGAGACTCTCCACCACCAGATACTGAAATACGAGAAGTATAACCGCACGCAGGATCTCTTCCTGTGGATGCTTGCCATGTTCCTGATTTTCGTTATCGTGTCGGCGGTGTCGGTATACAGGGCGTATATGGAGAAGAAGAAGCTTTCCGTATCATTGTCGAAAAAGAACTCCGACCTGAAGAGGTTGAACGATGAGGTTGTGGAGCTTACGCAGTCGCGACTTGCTTTCTTTACGAATGTGAGTCATGAGTTGCGCACGCCGCTCACGCTGATTGTTGACCCCGTGAAACAGATTCTGGAAAACAGTAAGCTCGACTTGCGTACGAGGACGCTCTTGAGTATCATAGAGCGCAATGCACTTGCCTTGCAGCGTATCGTGGACGACATAATGGACTTCCGCAAGATACAGAGCGGCAAGATGGAGCTCAAGCTTAAAAGCTTCGACTTGGTGGAAAGTCTGAAGCAATGGACGTTGAACTTCTATCCGCTCGCCGAGAAGAAAGGTATCAGACTGTTGGTAAATACAGACAATTTTACCCACAGGAGCATAGTGGCTGATGTGGACAAGGTTGCACGTATGGTGCTCAACCTGTTGAGCAACGCCTTGAAATATACCGACGAGGGAGGTACGGTAACGGTCACTCTCTCTGATGCAGCAGACGGCAAGCTGCAGCTTTCGGTAGAAGATACGGGGCACGGAATATCCGAGGAAGAGCAGAGTAAAGTGTTCGAACGCTTCTTCCAAGCCAAGAATTCAGAAGGCGGCACAGGTATCGGACTGGCTATAGTGAAGGCGAATGCAGAGCTGCACAATGGTACTGTGACAGTAAAGAGCCAGTTGGGAAAAGGCACCACGTTCAGTATTCTTCTGCCTTGCTCGCAAGAACTGTATGCCGAAGACGGTATAATAAAAGATGACGGCAAGAACGCTGACGGCAAGACTGCCGCAGAGGCAGATGCCGCAGATGCCGCTGCCGCAGAGAGCAAGAGAGCAGCGGAAGACAGCAAACCGACGCTGCTTGTCGTTGATGACAACCATGATATCCGCGAGTATATAAGCAATGTCTTTGCAGAAGACTATATCGTGCTTACGGCAACGAATGGTCAGGAGGCATTTGACCTGGCTTTGAAGTATGTGCCAGACATCGTGGTCTGCGATGTGATGATGCCTGTGATGGATGGAGTGGAGTTCTGCAAGAAGCTGAAAGAAACCACGGCGATATGCCATATTCCTGTGCTGCTTCTCACGGCGAAGAATATGGAAGAGCATAAGATTGACGGCTATGAGCATGGGGCTGACTCATATATAACCAAGCCGTTCAGCAGCAAACTGCTGAAGGTGCGCATTGAAAACCTGTTGAGGAGCCGCAAGATGCTTGGCGTAGGTTCAAAGACCGACCCGCTGGAGAATGTGGACAACAGTGGATTGTCTCAAGCTGACAAGGAGTTTATGGAACGCCTTTACGATATAATACATAATTATATGTCAGACTCAGACTTCGGCGTGGAGGCTATCGGAAAGCATATCGGACTCAGCCGCGTGCAGCTGTATAGAAAGGTGAAGGCTCTTACAGGGCTTTCTGCTGTAGACCTGCTGCGCAAATCGCGCCTGCATAAAAGTAAGACTCTGCTGGAGAAAACCAGCAAGGGCATAGCGGAAATAGCGTATGAAGTGGGATTCTCTTCTCCTTCCTACTTTACGAAATGCTTCAAGGATGAATATGAAATGCTGCCGGGTGACGTCAGGAATAAATAAAAATTCCTGTTCCATGGCATAAAAATACAGACGAAAATCGTTCATTGGCTAACAAATTTGTGTCAATGAACGATTTTTCTCATAAAAGTAACATATTTTTATACGGGTTAATCCGCCAATGGCTTACTTTTGCAACCGAAATATTGTAGATATGCATCCATATGCAATCTGTGAAGACGTATATGGTAAGACGGTTCACCGATACTTTTTATAGTATGTTTTTAAAGGTTGACGCAGGTATTCGGATTAATTAACGTACCCAGTTTTCTTAAAGTTTGTATCCAATGCCAAGTCGTAAAGATATACTATCGGTGAACCGCTCCTTTTTTTCCCGTTTTTTTTGTAAGTTTGCAACAGTATTAAAAAATCATCAATATAATATGTTACACAGGTTTTATAAGTCATTGTTAATGGCATTTGCCGTCTGCTTGATGAGCGGATGTATGGCAAACAGTGCGCACAAGCCTCTTATAGGAGGTATTAAAGATAGTGTGGATGGCACGGAAGAGCGAAGCCAGTCTGGGCAGACAGACAAGAAATCGGCGAAGTCGGCTGTTGCTGATGCTCTTGAAATTCCGGCTCCGCTGAAAGGCATACCGGAGCAGATGCTGAAAAGGACGGGCTATACCGTATCGTATAATTCAGAAACGAAACTTCCAAACTGGGTGGCATGGCATCTTACGGCGGCGCATACCGACGGACAGGCAAAGCGTCCGAGAAAGGCTTTCCATGAGGACGAGGATGTGGAGGAGCCGAGAGCCACAGACTGGGATTACTACAACTCCCACTATGACCGTGGACATATGTGTCCGGCGGGTGACAACAAATGGAGTGAAGAAGCGATGATGCAGTCATTCCTGTTTACGAATATCTGTCCGCAGGCTCCGAGTCTGAACCGTGGCGACTGGAACGGAATGGAGAATATGTGCAGGAAGTGGGCAAAGGAGTATGGCGATGTGTATATCGTGTGCGGTCCGGTATTGTATAAAGGCAAGCACAAGACGATAGGAAAGAACAAGGTCGTTGTGCCGGAAGCGTTCTTCAAGGTGGTGCTTTGCATGAAGGGAGAGCCCAAGGCTATAGGATTCATATATAAGAATGGAGATGGCAACAGGCCCAAAGGAGACTACGTGAACAGTGTTGACCAGGTGGAACGCATCACGGGATTCGACTTCTTCCCGAAGTTGCCGGACAGTATAGAAAAGCGTATTGAGGCAGCTGCAGATGCTTCGGAATGGGGCTTAGTATAAATTTTACTTAAGAAGTTTTTAAAATCATACTGCATAAATATCCAACCCGACTGTATGAATAAACGGTTTGCTCAGCACGTCTATATAGTCCGGTTCTGACATTTACGCCAAGCCACTGTAGACATGGAATTTTGTCATCATTTAGAAATTAGGTAACTTTCCCATAGAAAGTCCGTAACTTTCTCATAGAAATTAGGTAACTTTCTATTTGAAGTTAATTGGACATCTATTTCGGGCTGCTTCAACAAGCATCTGAATCTATGTCCATATTCCTCTTTTATGCACCAAACATGCACGTAGTAATTGTATAAAAATACAATACTGCATCAAACCTTGATTGTCATTCCTTGATTTTATTCTGCTAATTCAGTAATGAGAGGACGTGTACACGCAAGAAGGACGCAGAAAGGGCTTAGTTGCGGATTTGAGGCTCAACTATTTCACCATCAGCTTCTCGACTCCAACGAAATCCGCCAGCTCCGTGATGTCTGCATCTTCGAGGTGAACGGTGTGGTGTAGCGAATTTTGGTAACAACAAGAAAAATCATTGCGAATATTTTGCAAAGAGAAATAAATTTCATATCTTTGCAGCGACAGTTTCCACCACGCTTCCCATTGATCAGCGTACCAGGGTGGAACTTTTGCTTTTTATATGGGTATGAATTATACAAAACAACCATTAGACTACGCTGACATTATCAGTATGCTCAAATCTCGTGGTCTTGTTATCAGCGATGAAAACAATGCTTTGGAGTGCTTGAAACGAGTGAGCTATTTTCGATTGGCTAACTATTTCCATCCTATGGAAAAAGATAAGGTCAATCATATTTTCAAGCCTAACAGCAAATTTGATAATGCCATCGACCTCTATAATTTTGACCGCTATTTGCGTTTGCTCCTCTTTTCTGCCGTTCAATCGTTAGAGATTGGACTACGCACGAAAATGATTCATCACATCTCTTTGAGATATGGCGCATTTTGGTTTACCGATGCTTCTCATTTTCAAAACCAAGACATCTTCCAGAATTGCTTGAAACAAGTCATGCAGGAACTTTCACGCACAAAAGAAGATTTCATTGTCGACCACTTTGCAAAATACGACACTCCAGATGTTCCGCCTGTTTGGAAAACATTGGAGGTTACGTCTTTCGGCACGCTCTCGAAGCTCTTCTGTAACCTCTCAGACAATGCGCTCAAAAAGGTTATCGCAAGGGAGTTCTGTTTGCCACAGCATAAGATATTTGAGAGTTGGATAAAGAGTGCCGTTGCTTTGCGCAACTGCCTTGCTCACCATTCTCGTGTTTGGAATAGGGTTTATCCTATCAAACCGCAGATTCCGACAAAACTCAAAGGCAAATGGATTTCTATCGCCGTGCCACAGGCAAACAAACTCTACCCACAACTTTGTTACTTGCAGTACATTCAAAACATCATGTGTCCTGGCAACGACTTTGGTAGCCAACTGAAAATTCTTTTGAAGCAACATCCCAACATAGATGTTGCTGCCATGGGATTTCCTGCCAACTGGCAGAACGAACCTTTGTGGAAACAACTATAAAGGGATGCCCATTAAAGGAGCATCCCTTAATTCTTATGTTTTATGGAAAACGCAAAGATTTTCATTTTTACAATATTTTCAACAAATTAAAGTCTGGATGATTTTTAATATAATTTTCTATATCCGTGCGTTTGAGTTAAAACATATTAATAAACCCGATCGTTTTTAGCTTAATAAGCAGATAATATCTATCTTTGCACATTATTATATATAATATGCTGCGATTTGTTGCGGCTGATTGAAAAAGAAAGGCTGAAAAGCGTGAAAATAAAAGAAGTGGTAAGTGCCCTTGAACGTTTTGCGCCTCTGCCCCTGCAGGAAGGATTCGATAATGCCGGTTTGCAGGTAGGATTGACAGAGGCGGAAGTATCAGGGGCATTGTTGTGTCTTGACGTTACAGAGAGTATCGTTGACGAAGCAATAGAGAAAGGATGCAACCTCATAGTATCGCACCATCCTTTGGTGTTCCATCCGTTAAAGCGTCTTACCTATGCCGACTATGTGCAGAGGGCTGTGGCAAAAGCGATAAAGAATGACATCACTATACTTTCCATGCATACCAATATGGACAATGCGGAGGGTGGCGTCAACTTCAAGATTGCCGAGAAGATGGACTTGCAGAACGTAGGGTTCTTTGCCGAAAAGGAGGTGCAGGGCATCAAGTGTGGAAGCGGCACGATAGGAGAGTTTGCTGAGCCTATGGCGGCAGACGATTTCATCATGATGCTGAAGAAGACTTTCGATGTGGAAAGCGTGCAGTGTAACCAACTGTTGCGCCGTCCGATACGCAAGGTGGCAATATGCGGCGGTGCCGGTTCGTTCCTCCTGCCGGATGCAATAAGGCTTGGCGCAGACGCATTCGTTACCGGCGAGATGCACTATCATGAATATTTTGCCCATGAGCAGGAGATACAGATAGCTGTTATCGGGCATTACCAGAGCGAACAATTTACTAAAGAAATATTTAAATCAATAATCGAGGACGAGTGTAAGGGCGTGAGAGCGGTACTCTCAGACGTCAACACAAATCCTATAATCTATTTATAAACGAATATGGCAAAAAAAAATCCAACAGATTTGTCAGTGGAAGAGAAGTTGAAGACTCTTTATCAGTTGCAAACCACCTTGTCGGCTATCGATGAGAAGAAGGCTCTCCGTGGAGAGCTGCCTCTCGAAGTGCAGGACTTGGAAGATGACATTGCCGGTCTTAACACCCGTGTGGAGAAAATCAAGGGTGAGATAGAAGACTTCCAGCAGGCCGTTTCTCAGAAGAAGACTGAAATCAATGAGGCACAGGCAAGCGTGGAGAGATACAAGAAGCAGCTTGACGATGTGAAGAACAATCGTGAGTATGACACTCTGACAAAGGAAATAGAGTTCCAGACATTGGAGATTGAACTTTGCAACAAGAAAATCCGTGAGGCTGGAATAAAGGTGGAAGAGCGTCAGAACGACCTGAAGCATACTGAGGAACTGATTGCTGACCGCAGGCAGGCTCTCGAAGAAAAGAAGAATGAGCTTGACGAGATTATCGACGAGACACGTGCCGAGGAGGAAAGACTCAAGGAAAAGGCTAAGGACCTTGAAATAAAGATTGAGCCACGTCTGCTCACAAGTTTCAAGAGAATACGCAAGAATGCACGCAATGGCTTGGGTATCGTATATGTGCAGCGTGACGCTTGTGGTGGCTGCTTCAACAAGATTCCGCCTCAGAGACAGCTCGACATCAAGATGCACAAGAAGATTATCGTTTGCGAGTACTGTGGCCGTATCATGATAGACCCGGAATTGGCAGGAGTAAAGACCGAAACACCAACGGAGGAGAAGCCGAAGCGTAAGCGCGCTATCCGCAAGACCCGTTCTACAAAGACAGGCGAGCTGAAGGGTGTTCCTACTGACAGATTGTCTTAAAAGACATCAGATGATACAAGGAAGATTGAGAAGGACGGACGGTGGGTCGTCGCTTTCTCGTCTTCCTTTACTCTTATTCCAACAGCTACTAAATATTAAATAGGTAACAATCTTTTAAATAAATATTTTTAATCACTAACTTATGGATAATATTCAAAGGAAAACGCCAAACTATACGTTTGCGCTTATTGTGGTATTTGCCGTGTTGTTCCTTATCGGATTCATCACGACAATGAATAACTCGATGATTGACTTTTGTAAAAAGGCTTTTAATCTGAAGGATGCTCAGGGACAGCTTGTGAACACAGCGTTCTATGGTGCTTATGCCTTGTCTATACCGTTCGGTCTGCTGATGAACAAGATCGGCTACAAGAAAACGTTGCTTCTGGGTCTTGCCGTAGTGGGCATCGGATTCATCATCAACTATCTCGGCATTTCTTCTATGCTCGGCATGTCGACATCTGTTATATATTCCGTATTCCTCGGCAGTATGTTTGTCGTTGCCCTTGGAATCGTGATGTTGCAGCTTGTGGCTAACCCATACGTTATGGTGCTTGGCTCTCCAGAGAAGGGTGCTTTCCGCATGACACTTGCCAATGCACTTAACTCAGCCGCTACTACTGTGGCTCCGGTGTTCATCACATATGTGATTATCGCAGGTAAGGTTCCTACACCGGATGCTGTGCCTGGACCGTATCTCGGTCTTGGTATCTTTACCCTTATCCTGTGTGCTGTGCTCTTCTTCCTGAAATTGCCAAATATCAACGAAGGTGAACAGGCAGAGGAACTTACTGGCGAGAAGAAGGAATACAAGGACACGGTGTTCCAGTATCCTCATGTATGGCTCGGAATGTTGGGTATCTTCTTCTATATGGGTATAGAGCTTGGTGTTCCTTCCATGCTTCCTGCTTATTTCAAGAGCAATCCGGAATTGGCTCAATATGGCAGTCCTACGGATTTCCTTCCATATTACTGGGGCTGTATGATGGTAGGACGTTTTGCCGGTGCTATCATTCTTAATAAGTTCAAACCAAGAAAGATACTTTCAGTTTGTCTTGTTTGTGGAGCTTTGTGTGTGGCGTCTTCATTCGCCCTTTCTGGAATAGCATCCGTTTATGCAATGCTTGCTGCAGGTCTGTTCCATTCTGTAATGTGGCCTTTGGTATTCAACCTCGGTCTTCAGGAACTTGGTCCTCATACAAAGGCAGCTTCCGGCATTATCAACCTTGGTGTTGTTGGTGGAGCCACTCTTCCGCTGCTGATGGGCTTTATCGTTGACAGTCCGGCTCTCGGCGTAGGTTATGCCGTTGCAATGATGTTTGTATATTATGTTTATGTCTTCTGGTTCTGCAACTTCGGTAGTAAGATAGGCTTGAGCAAGTAGGCGACTTAAATATAAAGAGAATTACTACAGGAGAAGCAAGATTGTACGGCGTTCCATAAAATAATAGTGTGACGTGTGGTCTTGCTTCTTTTTTTTTATTAACTTTTAAATTATGTGCTTATGAGAAACAGATTCATTAGATTTATTCTTGTTTGTCTTTCTGTCATGCTGGCAGCGTCATGTGCTAAAGACAATGCCAGCGATAATGGAGATTATACCGGTGACGGTAAAGTCCTTATGAAGGTAAAGACGATGGCTGTGTCAGCAGGTGTGACGGAGATGAACGTGGCAAAGCCTATCTGTATCTATGTCTTTAATTCCTCCGACAAATGCGTGGCATTAAAACATATTGCGGATGAGAGCGTTGAGGCTGACTTTAATCTTGAAGCTGGCACGTATAGGATATATGCTGTGGCAGGAGCAGACGACTCTAATTACATCTTGCCGAGTATGGATACGGCAACGCCACAGACTGTTGTTGCTCTTAAAGACGGACAGAAGCATACTGATATTATGTGTGCAAGCGAGACTGTCAGTCTGCAGGATGATCATGATGCGGAGGTGACATTGGAGATGAAACGCAAGGTGTTCAAACTCGTTTCTGTATGTGTTACCAATGTGCCGGAGGATGTTATAGACATCACGGCAACCTTGATGCCGCTTTATGAGACGGTAAAGATTAACGGTGAGTACTCCGGAGGACAGGCAAAAGAAACTGTTTCCGTAAGCAGGGTAGGGAAGACCGCAACATGGAAGACTGATTGCGGATTGTTCTTGATGCCTTCTGTAGGTAAGCCGGTATTACAGTTCGTCTTCACAACGAAGAAGGGTAAGAAGGTGTTTACGACTGTTGGTGAGTCGGAGCTGACGGCAAACTACAAGATAGAGCTGAATGTGGATTATGTTGGCGTGGCTAATCCGTCATTGAAGTGCATGATTAAAGGCGAAGAGTGGGGAGAGACAAAGCAATGGAATGTTACAGTAAACTCTTCAGAACTCGTTGACGAGGAGAATAGCGGTGATAACGTGGAGACAGGCGATGCTCCTCAGGCTGGCAGCGTTTATAAGGGTTGCTATGTTCTGAAATCGAAAACGGAAGGAAACAAGACGGTGGTGACGCTGATTACGCCTAAGACTTTAAGTCAAGTTATATTTGGAGATTCAGATAAGGAAAGCATAGTGGCAGCAGCCATTGCTAAGCTCGCCGTAGATGAAATAAGCGGATGGAGACTGCCTACAAAGGATGAACTGCTGTGGGTGTTTAACTCTGAAAATAAAGAAAGGATAAATAACGAACTTAATAAATTGAAATTCTCAACCTTTTATACAGGTAAATATCTGTTTAGAGATGATGACGGTGCAATTAAAGCATATTATTCAGAAACAGGCAAAGTATATGATATTCAGTCTACTTATAAACATGACCTTCGTCCTTTCGTAACAATAGATTTCTATAAGGAATAAATAAAATTACGTAGTAGTCAATAAAGAAAAGACTTCCGTCAGACAGCCTGTTGGTAAACTGACGGAAGTCTTTTTATTGTCTTACCTTAAAAAAATCATTGCAAAATAGCTTATTATTTGCATAAAAATAAAAAATGCCGAAATTTTTATACTACCTTTGTGCCCTATAACGCGAACTTAAAAAACATCAGGTAAAAAATTATGGGAGGCATTTTCGGAACTATTTCTAAGAAAAGCTGTGTGGCAGACCTGTTCTACGGTACTGACTACAATTCACATCTCGGCACACGTCGAGGAGGTATGGCAACGTATAGTAAGGAGAAAGGTTTTGTCCGCTCCATCCACAATCTTGAGAATTCTTATTTCAGAACTAAGTTTGAGGCGAATCTCGACAAGTTTGATGGTGCTACATCCGGAATCGGTGTTATCAGTGATACGGATGCCCAACCGTTGATAATGAATTCACATCTTGGCAGATTCGCCATCTGTACTGTTGCAAAGATTGTGAATATCAATGAACTTACCAAGGAATTACTTGACAAGAATATGCATTTTGCGGAAATGTCTTCGGGCAGTACTAATCCAACGGAGCTTGTGGCACTGCTCATTATCCAGGGTAAGACTTTCAAAGAAGGTATAGAGAATGTGTTCCGCCATATCAAGGGGTCATGTACGATGATGATATTGACGGAAGAAGGCATAATCTGTGCTCGTGACAGTTGGGGACGTACACCTATTATAATAGGTAGGAAAGACGGAGCATACGCAGCGACGAGTGAATCCACATCATTCCCTAACCTTGATTATGAGATAGAATATAATGTAGGTCCGGGAGAAATAGTGAAGATAACTGCAGACGGCATGGAGCAAGTTCGCAAGCCAAACAAAAAGATGCAGGTATGTTCCTTCCTTTGGGTATACTATGGCTTCCCTACATCAACGTATGAGGGCAAGAACGTGGAGCAGGTTCGTTTCGACAACGGTTACAACCTTGCCAAGACAGATGATGTGGAAGTGGACTGTTGCAGTGGTATTCCTGATTCAGGCACGGGTATGGCAATGGGTTATGCTGCCGGTAAAGGGGTGCCTTACCAGCGTTGCATCGCCAAGTATACTCCTACATGGCCACGCTCTTTTACTCCTTCCAACCAGCAGATGCGTTCTCTCGTGGCAAAGATGAAGCTTATTCCTAACAAGGCAATGCTCAAGGGAAAGCGTGTGCTCTTCTGCGATGACTCCATTGTAAGAGGTACGCAGCTTAGAGATAACGTGAAGGTGTTGTTTGAGGCTGGACTGAAAGAGTGCCACATGCGTATCGCTTGTCCGCCGCTCGTTTATGGCTGTCCTTTTATTAATTTCACATCGTCAAAGAGCGATATGGAGCTTATCACACGACGCATGATAGAGCGTTTCGAGGGGGATGCCAACAAGAACCTTGACAAGTATGCCACAACGGATTCACCGGAGTATAAGAAGATGGTGGATGCTATAGCAAAGGATTTAGGCTTGACATCGCTCAAGTTCAACACTATAGAGCAACTTATAGAAGCAATCGGACTGCCAAAATGTCAGGTTTGTACGCATTGTTTCGATGGAAGCAGCTTGCATTCTCTTGACGGAAACGTGGAATAAGCATTGTTTCGCTTGCTTTATGTCAATTGATGTCATCGCTTTTTGACGGAAATCAATAAACAGCATATATCTTTAAAGTTTAGGGATGATAATATTGTGTGCGAACACAAATAGCATTATCTTTGCATTAGAAAAAACGAAAAAGGTATTAGAAAAACTGCAATGAGAGCAGCATGTAAAAAGATTGTTTAACGATAACTAAAAGAAAGGAAACAAATTATGATGACATTTATGTTAGTAACAGCAAGTGTAGTTGCATTCGCAGTATTGGCAAGTGTAGGCATGAACATTGGTATGAAGCTTTACAAGTAATTCTGAATTGACAAAAAAGAGAAAGATTACATTTTAATAAGAGAAGCGGTAGAAGAACGATTTAGGTCGTTTTCCTACCGCTTTTTCGTTTTGTCGATATTAAAAGCCTTCTTTGTCAATAATAAAAGCTTTGGGTTTAATGCTTATGATTTAGTCAGCCCAGATTGTCTTGGTCTCCTCTCTGTCCCACAAGGTCTTAACCTGTTCATCCTTGTAGTCAGCATCGGAAGCTCTTTCTAACCTTATCGTTGTTTCTATTCCGCTATCAGCAAGGATAGCCTGCATATCTGCTTTGAAGACATTCATTTGCGGCTTGATATATTCTTTCTTTTTCATGATTGTTATGTCTTTATTTTATTATTACTTTCATTGTCTTGTTTCCCACCTTCAGGATATTGATGCCTTTCTGTGGCTGGCTAAGACGATGTCCCTGCAGGTCGTAGTATATGGCATTGCTGTCGTTGAGGGTGTCTGTCAGCTGGTCGATGCCTGTAGGGTTGCTGCCGTTCTCAGAGATGCTGAACATCTTTGCACCTGATGCAAACGAACTGTTATCCACCATATATGCACGGAAAGGCTTGGAACCAACGGCTTCGGTCGATGTTCCACTTAATATCTTGGCAGGGTTCATCAGTTTGTCATTCTTAAGGATGTAGCAGTTGTTGTCTGTCTTGTCAAACATCTTTGTGGCATACAGACCGACAAGCTGATATCTGCCGTCGGCAGTTGCTGCAATCTTAGCATCCTTTTCAATCATCTTGTCGGCTACAGAGAAGCCAAGAGCGGTTTGTCCCTCATTCATCTTAATAATAATAGGTGTGCCGACTGCGATGCTTGTCGTAATCTCTTCGAGTTCTATTGTATTAGTTCCCTCGTCAGCCGAAAGCAGTTTGAAGGCACGGAAGTTCTGATTTTCGGGCAATACCTCGAAAGGCAGACAGAGCGTTGCCCAGGTAGTGCCAGTCTTCATCTCGCGGCTGTAAGTAGCTGTTGTAGCAGTGAACAGTTCGTAAGCCACGAAGTCCTTGTCATCGTTAAGAGTGAGATTCTCCGCAGTAAGTATTTCTCCTACAGCTCCTATCTTCTCATCACCATTCTTGCCTACCAGTTTGGTGAAGTAACCAGTCTTGTAGTTGGCGAATATACGGTTTGTCTTATTTGCGTTATACGCTATAGCACCCTTGAGCAATTGACAATCATAGAACATATTAGTACTAGATATTGCATTGGTCGTTACAAAATTCTCACCAACATAAATAGTTGCGAGGTTAGTGCAGTATCCGAACATAGAGTCCATGTTTTTTACAGCTTGCGTATTGAAGTTGCTGATATCAACGGTCTTTAATCCTGTACAATAAAAGAACATGTTTTTCATATTCGTCACTTTCTGTGTATCGAAGTTTGACAAGTCGAGTGAGGTTAGTTGTAAGCATTGATTGAACATGTTATCCATAAGCGTTACTTTCTGCGTGTTGAAGTTTGACAAGTCGAGAGATTCCAAACTTTTGCAAAGATTGAACATATACCTCATATCCTCCACGTTCTGCGTGTCGAAGCCTGACAAATTGATTGTTTTAAGTTCTTTGCAGCTATTGAACATGGAGCACATATCCTCTACCTTCTGTGTGTTGAACTTATTTGTGAGTTTAAGGGTGTTGAGTAATATACAATTATAGAACATGGATTCCATGTTCGTCACCATATCAGTCTCGAAGCTTGACAAGTCGAGGGTTTTGAGTTTTTGGCAATTATAAAACATATTTCTCATATTTGTCACATTCTTCGTGTCGAATTTTGACAGGTCAAGATTTTCAAGGCATATACATTCATAGAACATGCCCACCATGTTTTTAACTTTCTCTGTGTTCAAAAATTCGATGCCTTCAATGTTTTTCAGTTTTTTACAAGAACCGAACCAATATGCGCAAGTGGTAGGTCGAGCTTCTGCAAAAGAAGGGGCAAATACAGCCTTAGTAATTTCTGATTTATGTAAATCACACCAGGCGGGGAAATTCGTCCCCCGATTCAACTCATATTCATTTGTCCCGAGTGTTTCCTTTTCTTCATACTTGAATGTGAGCGTTTTTGTCGCATCATCAAACACCGCGTATGGTGTCTTTTCTGCCAAAGCGTTACATGTTCCTATGCCCAGTAGGAACACCACAAGGAGCATCAACTTGATAGCAAGTCCATGCATCGCGCTTTTTTTTAAAGTAAAATTTTTCATTTATTACTTAATTCTGCAACACTATTATAAATTAAACCTTTTAAGTACCTGAGCAACAAAAAGTTTCTCAGAATTTTGCCATGTCGAAGAATTCACTTATCTTAGTGTTGCAAAATGAAAACAAGCAAAACTCTGACATGGCAAAAATACAAATTAAATCTGAGAAAGTTACTCCCGTAAGGATGATGTGTCCATCTTCGTTTATAATCCTGAAGGCTTATCCTATTGCGGAATGCCTTCCTCTTTGTCTTATGATTTAGTCAGCCCAGATTGTCTTGGTCTCTTCACTATCCCACAAGCTCTTAACCTGTTCATCCTTGTAGTCAGCATCGGAAGCTCTTTCTAACCTTATCGTTGTTTCTATTCCGCTATCAGCAAGGATAGCCTGCATATCTGCTTTGAAGACATTCATTTGCGGCTTGATATATTCTTTCTTTTTCATGATTGTTATGTCTTTATTTTATTATTACTTTCATTGTCTTGTTTCCCACCTTCAGGATATTGATGCCTTTCTGTGGCTGGCTAAGACGATGTCCCTGCAGGTCGTAGTATATGGCATTGCTGTCGTTGAGGGTGTCTGTCAGCTGGTCGATGCCTGTAGGGTTGCTGCCGTTCTCAGAGATGCTGAACATCTTTGCACCTGATGCAAACGAACTGTTATCCACCATATATGCACGGAAAGGCTTGGAACCAACGGCTTCGGTCGATGTTCCACTTAATATCTTGGCAGGGTTCATCAGTTTGTCATTCTTAAGGATGTAGCAGTTGTTGTCTGTCTTGTCAAACATCTTTGTGGCATACAGACCGACAAGCTGATATCTGCCGTCGGCAGTTGCTGCAATCTTAGCATCCTTTTCAATCATCTTGTTGGCTACAGTGAATTTGAGCTTTGTTTCTCCTTCGTTCATCTTGATGATAACAGGAGTACCAGCAGCGATGCTTGTCGTAATCTCTTCCAGCTCTATGGTATTTTTAGCCTCATCAGCCGAAAGCAGCTTGAAGGCACGGAAGTTTTTACCATCGAGCGATACCTCGAAAGGCAAGCAGAGCGTTGCCCATGTTGTACCTTCCTTCAGTGTGCGACGATAAGAAGCAGAAGTTGCTATAAAGGACTCGTTTGCTTTAAAGTCTTCATCATCGGTGAGCGTAAGTTCTGCCACAGCCAACGGTTCGCCATTTGCCCCCAACGTTACACTGCCTATTTGACCTACAATCTTCTTGAAATAACCTCCTGCTCCATAGTTGGCATGTGTTGCATCAACTTCGTCTTTGTTGAAATTAGGAAGCATTGTGCAAAGGTAGAACATATCTTTTGAATTCGTCAACTTGTCTGTTTTGAACGAGTCGCTTGTATAGATATTTACCACCATGCTTGCACCAGCAAACATTTCATTCATATTCTCCACATTGGCTGTATTAAAGCTCGACAAATCTATTGTTCTTGCAAAGCAATAATAAAACATTCTATACATGTTATTTACCTTAGCTGTGTTGAAAGCAGACAAGTCAAGCGAATTAAGTCCATGACAGTTATAGAACATTTCATTCATCTTCTCTACATTTCCAGTGTTGAATTGCGACAAGTTAAGCGAATTAAGATTATAACAATTATAGAACATTTTACTCATATCCGTTACATGAGTTGTATTAAGATTTTCCAACCCGCTTATTGACGTTAAAGATCTAAGTTCTTCGAAAAATGAACTTAATGTTGTAGGTTCGAATTTTTTGAAACTTTCTTCAAAAACGACCTCCTCCAAAGAAGCATAATTAGGTAGGTCGGATAATTTCATCCCATCCTTTATCAGATGTGCATTTTCGTTTTGACTTACTTCTTCAACCGAGACTTCCTTGAAAGTATATTTCTTGGTGGCAGAATCATATACGCCAGCATAAAGTTCATCTTGTTTTAACGCTTTCATATTATATACGAATCCGCGGTCGGCACCGCCATCAATCGAGCCATCCTTCTGATAACTTAAAGTCAATTCATGACTACCCGCGTTTAATACGACCTGGCAGGTCTTTTGCCTCTTTTGGGTTTTGAGTCCAATTTTGTCTATTTCTTTTTTATCCAAAGAAACGATAAGAGGGTCCCAGCTTCCTTCAGAAGAAACGGCATAATCAAAAGAAAGGACAAAGGCACTGTTGGAGTTGATTTTGATGATACACTCAGATTTGCTATTATTCTTATTATAGTTGCTTGACATGAGTCCCTTACTGTCGGCAGGAATAGTAATGTCTATTTTATCCATTCCTTCGGCTTTAAAATCCAGTAACTCCCAAGGATTATCGCCTACATCTGTAATCGACTCTATAGTAATGCCATCATCAACACTAATCAGATCTGAACGAGAATCAGATACTGATGCCTGCGCCACCATACGTGTAGGCACAAACAGCAACGTGAACAACATCAATGAAAGGAGAGCGAAGCAACTGTTACCCCCCCCCATTCCAGAAACGGCCGGTAAACGACCTACAGTCTTGTTTTGTAAATTGAACCATAAATTTAGTTTGATTTATTTGTAAAATATTGTGTGAATTCTATTTCATGTGTCGGCAAATATATATATTTTTTTCAGAAAAAAGATGTTGCATTCCTATACTTGTTGTTGCATTCCTATCAAAAATGTGTCACTTTCCTATGAAGGTTACACTTTTCTTGACGTTCATTAACACTTCAGAGACATAAAAAACGACATAAAATACATATAGTCGTGTCTTAAGTCGATGGATGATGTTGTCCGATTTGGATTAAAAGCCCTGATTTGGACAGGGCTTTTAATATAGGTTGACTTTATTGTATTTTCTGTTTATCTTGTTTGCAAGATATATTCTTCCGCTATTCCTTTTCCACTTCAAGAGTGTCGTCATCCTTCTTACCGAATGACGGGTCAATCTTTACGAGTGCTGATACGATAAACGTTACGATGCAGAAAACCATGACGATGATAAAGAACCAGCGGTAGCCCACAGCTTCCTGCAGATAGCCGGAGAAGAGACCCGGAATCATCAGCGAGAGTGTCATCAGGGCTGTGCATAGTGCATAGTGCGATGTCTTGTGCTCTCCGCGACTATAATATAATAGGTATAGCATATAGGCGGTGAATCCGAATCCGTAGCCAAACTGTTCGGTGAAGACGCAGGCGTTGATGATGAAGAGGTTCTGGGTGAGCGAATAGCTCAGATATACGTATACTATGTCGGGCAGTGTAATGGCGCATGCCATAGGCCACAACCATTTTTTCAGTCCGTCGCGACTTGCCGCAATACCTCCGAGGATACCTCCGAGGGTAAGTCCGATAACTCCCACCGTACCCTGTACGAAGCCGTATTCCGCAGGTGATAGTCCGAGTCCGCCACAGCTCTGGGAGTCAATGAGGAAGAGTGACGACACCTTTACGAGCAGTCCTTCCGGCATACGGAAGAGAAGCATGAAAAGGAAGGCGAAGACAGTCTCCTTCAGCGGGAATTTGCTGAAGAACGATGAAATTGTCTTGCCAAGGTCTCTAACCACGGAGGTTACGGTAACCTGCTCATGGTCAGTATCATCCTTAGGTCGTGGAAGCTTTGCGTTGTGCCATAGCCATAGGGCGATGAATATTCCAGCCACGCCATAGAAGAGCAAGCTCCAAGAGTAGGAGATGGCTCCCCTTAGCATAACCTGTATGTTTCCCGCAATCATCACGAGTACACCCTGTCCGAAGATAGAAGCCAGTCGGTAGAAGGTGCTTCTGATGCCGACGAAGAAAGTCTGGTCGTGCGGATTCAGCTCCAGCATGTAGAAACCATCGGCTGCAATATCGTGCGTTGCGCTGCTGAAAGCCATTATCCAGAAGAAGAACAGTGTGCTTTGCAGCCACATGCTTGTAGGAATGGTGAATGCCACTCCTCCCAGCGATGCTCCTATGAGCAGCTGCATGGTGATGACCCACCATCTTTTAGTCTTCACGGCGTCAACGAAAGGACTCCATAGCGGTTTCACCACCCATGGCAGATTGAGCCATGAGGTATAGAACGTTATTTCGGCATTACTTAGTCCGAGCTGCTTATACAGTACGAGCGATACGATAGTAACAATCACGTTAGGCAGTCCCTCTGCGAAATATAGAGTAGGCACCCATGCCCATGGGGAAATTTTATTTCTCATATTTGTCTGATTAATATATTTTCTTTATTTCTGCATTATTATAGTAGTGCAGCAGTATCTTGTTGTAGTTATAGCCCTTTTCTCCCATCATGGCAGCACCAATCTGACACAGTCCCACGCCGTGTCCCCATCCGGCACCGGTCAGTACAAATCTCTGTGGCACGCCTTCTGCATCAATATCCATGCGGTCTACCACGAAGGCAGAGCTGTAGAGATGAGAGTCGCTCAGTGCGCGTCTAATCTCCAGTTCCTTACCTATGGTAAAGGATCGTTTAGTGCCTTTAATCAGCAGTTTGCTTATCCTTCCACTCTTTCCGCGTTCCACGGCTTTCATGTCGATGATGCTGCCGAAGTCCATTTTCAGTTTTTCTGCAAACAGACTTTGTATCTTCTCCTGTGACAGTTCCACGTGCCAGCGGTAGAAGTCAGCCGTTTCCTGGTCGTAGTCGTTCAATACCTGCGATAGAATCTTCCTGTCGTCGGTGTTGCAGAAGCTTTCCGGTTTCGTACGAATCCATTTGTCCGCATTCTCCTCTATGCTCAGGTCCGGCAACTCGTTATGGGAGCCGTTGCATTTGTCGGCAGCCTCTGCCGTATCTCTGACAGCCACGAGATAAGGCTTTTGGGTGTCCTCCCAGCAGTATTGGAATTCTTCGCTTACGCCGCCGCAGCATTTAGAGAAGCGTGCGTCGCAGATTTCATCTTCATACATCAGGATCTGTCCCTTTGTCAGTCTTATGGCTTCAGCCACGTGTGGCGACGTCTCCTTCGTAATGCCCTGATAGCGCTGGCAATGGTCGTCGGCGCAGACATCAAAGATAGTATGGTCTTCGCGGTCGTACCATCTTATGAGCATGTCGTCTTTCTTTATAAACGAGAAGAAGTTGTTGCCAGCCTGTGCCACATCCTTCCTCTTTTTCATCTGTGCCAACAGCCATGAGCGCGATATTACGGCATGAGCCTTCAGCAGTTCCATGCTTGATGTTGCGCTCATCTCGCTTGAGATGACGCTTTCGAGATATTTCTCTACCGGCAGACTGTTTATAGCGCATATCTTGTCAGCCTCCACTACGAGTCGTAGTTCTCCGAGGAAGGTCTGTGTCTCTTTCCGCTCCCAATGGAAGTTAACTCCGATGGTAACATCGAAGAGCGAGAACGATGCTTTGTCTGTCTTTGGCAAGAAGCAAAGTTCCCTGTATTGGTTGCCGTTCCATAGGATTCCTCCTTCGGAGAATTCCACAATCTGTTTTCCGGTTATCGTTTCTCCTTTTGCGGAATACTCTCCGTTGAGCGAGAATTCAATCTTCTCAGCACTTACGATGCCCACATGAACGTTCGGCTCATGGTGTTTCGGACATATCTGGCTGACAGCCGATTGTCGTTCGGCTGCGTTCTTTATCTTGTCTGCCACATCGTTGAGCTGCTCCTGGCTGATGCTTACCTCCTTGAGAATGTCCACCGCCCTCTTGGCTGTAATCTTGTCGAAGTCTTCCTTTCTCGGAGTGATGATAAGTCCAGCCATGTCGAGAGCTCCCGGACTGACCATCAGAGAGTCTGTGTCGTTGGTGCCGTTGTCGGTAGGGTAGCATGCCGGACGGTGTTTCCATCGTGGGAAGACCACGGTGAGGAAGTCTTCGGCAGAGCGCCAGCAAACGAGGTTCATCATCGGTTCCGTGTCGCCGTGCTGCATGGGCAGAGCTTTGTATACGTGGTGGAACATCTCGTCGCCACTCTTCTGCGTCTTGCTGCTTATGAGCAATGCCGGGGTGGGGTAGTCGTTGATGATGGATATCGTTTCCCCGTTGGTGTTGGAATACAGTTCCGTAAGGTTTCTCGACAGTTTCTGCCAGCTGTGCTGCAATGGCAATATTCCGCTGGTACCTGCTTGGAAATGACAGTGGTCAGGAGCAGATGCTCCGCATTTAGGTCCGTTGTAGAACACCATCAGTTCTGGATATTCCGTGAGGATATTGAAAATCTTGTCATAGTTGTTGTATATGCTCTGTGGCTGATGGCGACGCATTGGTATTGTGAAGTGCATAGGCAGAATAGGGAAGGGGTTGACGAGAATCTCGAAATCCTTGTCGAACACCTTTGTCATCTGTTTCTTTGGTCTGTTTTTCTGACAGAGGAAACATGGTCTCTTCTCAAGAGTCTTCTTGTCTATCTTTGCTCCTGTAGACACTATGCGTGCCGGGTTGAACTGCACTCTCAGTGGCATGCCGTCACTGCAGAGAGTCCGTTGCTCCACGTTGTGCAGGTCGCGGAAGTGTATTCTTGCCTCCTCCCATTGTTCCAGCTGTCTGTTGAAGAAGCGGTGCAGCGAATTGTCATCCATGAATCCTGTGTTGCCTTTCAGCATCTGCTGGCGGGCATAGAGTTCTATGGTACGTATCTTATCCTTGTAGAGGTTGTTTGCGTTTATCTTTTCCTGGCTCAGTGCGGCATCGCTGTTGCCACCCCATCGGCGGCAGAGATACAATTCGTTGAAGATTCTTCCTATTTTGTATTTCCTGCAGAAAGCCAGAGCCATGGCGTAGTCTTCGCCATAGCTTGTGTTAGGAAATTGCAGCTGTCTCGCCATAGGCGTGAAGAAAGCCCTTGGCGCTCCCAGTCCGTTTATCCTCAGAGCGTTGTTGCATCCGTTGTCTTCAGTCCATTCAGCATGGTCGATGAGTCCCGGCGGCAGCGTGTTGAGGTCGAAGTCACACATGCGGTAGCTACCGATAATCATGGCGGCGTTCTGTTTGTAGAACTCGTCGACGATGGTCTGCAGCGTGTTTTCCGATGAATAAAGGTCGTCGCTGTCGAGCTGTATTGCAAATCGTCCGCAGTTGGAGTCGTCGATAGCCACGTTCCAGCATCCGCCTATTCCGAGGTCAGTTCTCTTGGGACGGATGTGAATGAGGCGTGGAGAGTATTTTTTGCTGTCTGCTTTTGTGTATTCTTCGAGCAGGGTGGTGGTGTCGTCGGTGGAGTGGTTGTCCACGACGATAACGTTGAACTTGAAGTTCGTCTTCTGTGCCAACGCACTGTCTACGGCGTTGCAGATGGTCTTCTCTCTGTTTCTTACGGGTATTATCACCGATGCCTCACAATCGAAGTCCTGTTCTTTGAAGTCGGGAGTGTCGTAGTATGCGGTGTCTACGAAGGCTCCCACCTCCTTGAGGTGTTTCGTAACGGCGCTTTCCATCTCCAGTTGTACGTTGCGGTTTCTTGGATTTACGTAGTCAAACTGCTTCTCTCCGCTTGTTCTCGTGTCGTTTTCCTCTTCTGTGTAGAGGTATTCGTTGATGTGGAAGATAGCAGCCTGACGGCTGACGAACAGTCTCAGGTCATAGAGTGCAGCATATTTAAAGTCGCTGTTGTCGTTTTCCGCAGCATAGTCTTTTATGAGTTTCGACTTTATCAGCAGCAGGCTTCCGAAGTCGAAGTCGTCTCTGAGACTGCCCTTCTGATAGTCTATTACGGGGTGGTTTACGGTTAGTCCGTTTTCCACCGAATAGTGGTCGCTGTATACCATTCCGGCGTTTGTTTCAGCAGCCACTCTCAACATTCGTCTTATACCGTACAGTCCGATGGTCAGCGGCAGGCTCTTCGTATAGAGCAGCGAGTATTCAGAGTCGGTATTGTCGGCGATGCTGTTTATAGCGAGTGCCGATGTTATATTGTCTACCACAATCATTGTGCATCCTTCAGGAGCTGTATTCTTCAAGACGAACTCCTCGGTTACGAGCAGGTTTATGTGTTTCACAGCCCTGCATTCTCTAAGTTGGCATAGAGTGGACTCCATGCTTTTGAGGTCGGTGCATGGCAGGAAGCAATCGGTTTTTAGTATCATAAATTTATATAGTTCTTTGTTCTGTATTATAAAATATGTGCAAACTTACTCAAAATAACCCGAAAATGCTAATAATAAGATGAAAAATATAGTTTAAAACTGTGGTAAGAATTATGTCATCATAGTCTGTTTGTATGCAGAACAAAAATTGTCATATTTTAGAAAGTTACCGAGTTCCTATGAGAAAGTTACCGAATTTCTATTTTTAGTGTTTAAACAGTCTGTTTCAAACAGCCGTGATTTTGGGTTTCAAAAATATATTTGGAGTGATATTACCGACCCCCTCTATCTCCCCCTAAAAATCCGATTAAGCGAGAGAAGAAGAAGCTTGTTTGTTCTTCCGAGCGTGAGGATTTTATCAAAAGCGGGGAGGACCAGTTTGTCCGTATCTTGAGGGTCCTCTTGAATGGTTTGCTAATTGTATTTTTATACAATTACGCTGTGAATATCCTATGCATAAAAACAGGAGATGGATATGGCTTTTATTGCTTGTTGAAGCAACCTGAAATAGATGTCCAATCAACTTCAAATAGAAAGTTACCGAATTTCTATGAGAAAGTTACGGACTTTCTATTGGAAAGTTACTGAATTTCTAAATGATGACAAAATCACATGCTTAAAGAGACTTGACGTGATTGCCATAATCGAACTATACAGACGTGTGAAACAAACCGTTTATTTATACAATCAAATTGGTTATTTATGCAGAAGGCTGTCTGAATGTGGTATGCATATATCAAGCATAAAACTTTCTGATTTACGTATCAGAAGTCTGATTTTTGGGTTCAATGGTTGACTATTGGAGAATAAAAGAAATTGCCACTAACACTACTGTTTGATGACAAGTTCAATAGTAATGTTAGTGGCAATATCGGAATTCGTCTTTTGAATATTCGCCTTATGTATAGGAAAGCTATTCGTTGAATAATAGTTTTCTGTCTCTTGCGAGAGCAGGCTTTGCCCAACTGTCGGGAACGAAGCGCCAGTTGTTGTTCGGACGTGGAGAAATCTTTTTCATCTGTTCTATCTCCTGGGCGAGATAGTGGCGCAGGTCGCGGTCACTCTCGTAGACCACTCTTTTCTTCAGTTCGTCTTTTGGAATGCCTGCCCCCTTGGTAAGCAGCTCTCCTCCGCCGTTGGCGCGGTAGCTGTTCATAGCCACCCTGTACCACTTCTTCGGGTCAAATTTCTCTCCGTTCTGCATCTTTATGATGTTCACCTTCTGTCCGTCAGGCTTTGTCACGTCCACTTCGTATATGATGCCGGCAGCAGAGTCGAAGTTGAAGGTCATGTTCTTGAATCCGAACTTCTGCAGGTCGGAGGTGTTTCTTTCGTCGAGCAGCATGATGTGGTCAGACTTCTGTTTCATCGTGTTTACCCACATGTCGTAGCTCATTTCCAGATGGCGTCGTATTTCCTCGCCTGTCATACGCAGGACACAGAGCTTGTTTTCGTATTTGTATAGTTTGAACATGTCGCTGACGTGGATTGGTCCTTGCTTTATTTCGGCGTTGAACTGCAATGGGGCGTTGAACGATACGTCAGCCTTTGTCAGTCTGAGCTGCAGGTTGTGTACGAGGTCGATGAATGCGGAGTTGCCGAAGAAGCTGTCGCGGGTGTACATAGTCTTGCCTATAGTGCCGATCTTCCTGTCCACGTATTGCTTCACCTCGTTTATGTCGCTGGCGAAATAGCTTACGTATTTCTCGTCTATAGGCTCATTGGCGATGCTGCGCACCTCGCCGCTTATCGTCTTCTCTACTACTTTTCCGTCTTTCTTCGTGATTGTTATTTCGGCGTCAGCCACGTTCTGTGCGTTAGCCGAAGGGTCAAGACAGAGCACATCGTTGCCGTTCGGTCCTTTTTCAACAGCTTTTCGTGCATGGTGGTCGTGGCCGAAGAGAACGAGGTCGAGACCATCCACCTGCTGTGCTGCTATTCGAGCAGCGTCTTCCGAATACAGGTCGGTCTTTATTCCTCCTTCCCATCCGCTGTGGAAGAGTCCGATTATAATGTCGAGCTTTTCGTTCTTTTTAATATAAGCCACCCATTTCTTTGCTGATGTCACGATGTCCTCGAAGTGCAGTCCCACCCACAGCTTCTCGTCAAGCCAGTTGGGAATGGCAGGTGTAAGCATGCCCAGCACAGCCACTCTTACTCCGTCTCTCTCTATGATGGTGAAGGGCTTAACGTATGGCAGTCCTGTTGCATTGTCGATGATGTTGGCTCCCAGTACGGGACATTGTATTTCGCCTACCCATTTGTCGTACACCTTATGGCCAGGTTCCACGTCGTGGTTTCCGAAGGCTACGGCATCGTATTTCATGTAGTTGTATATCTTTGACACTATGTTTTCCTTATCCGTTGCAACATAGTTGTAATAGTAGCATGAAGGCTGCCCTTGCAGGATGTCTCCATTGTCGAGCAGTATAAGGTTTCTGCCGTAGTCTTTTCTCAGCTTTTCAACGTATGAGCTGACTCTTGCCAATGAGCCTTTAGTCTCTTTCCGCTGTATGAAGTCATAAGGGAAGAAACTGCCGTGCACGTCGCTGGTCTGGATTATTCTAAGTTTCACGGTCTGTGTCAGTTGTGCCATTGTTTTACAAGGTATTGCTGTTGCAATGATTGCTGTAATTATGTATTTAAGTTTCATAATATTTAGTTTATTCAATAATCGATGCAAAGATATGGGAAAAAAAGCGGATGTGCAAGTGTTCCGGAATAATTTGGCATTCCTCCAGCCACAGATCTTGGAACAATTGGAGGCGATGGCAGATATGTGTTTGTAGTATTCCTAATGACTGATCTGGAATAAAAAATAGTGCAGAACAACAATTGTCCTGCACTATTTTATATGGTATTGTCAGATGACCGTTTATCTGGTCATGGTTGACAGTTGTTGGATAAATTGATAAACATCCATCTTGGTCTATCCTCCGAAGTTGTCGAATCGTATCATGTCGTCTTCAACACCGAGAGAGTGCAGAAGGTCGAGAACAGTCTTTGACATCATAGGCGGTCCGCAGAGGTAATATTCGCAGTCTTCCGGAGCCTCGTGCTGTTTCAGATAGGTGTCGCCCATCACAGGAGCCACGAAGCCTGGTGTGTATTTCACTCCTGCTGCATCGGCCTTCGGGTCAGGACGGTCGAGGGCAAGGTGGAAATGGAAGTTGCTGTAGTCTTTCTCCAGTTGCAGGAAATCGTCGAGGAACGGTATTTCCTCCAGTGCTCTTGCTCCGTAGAAGTAGTGCATTTCGCGGTCACGGCAGTTCTTCGTCTTCAGCATGTGCATGATTTGTGCGCGTAGCGGTGCCATTCCGGCTCCTCCGCCAACCCATATCATCTCGCGTCCTGTGCCGTATTGAGGATGGAAGTCGCCGTAAGGTCCCGACATCATCACTTTGTCTCCCGGCTTGAGCGAGAAGATATATGAGGATGCTATACCCGGACTGACGTTGATGAATCCCGGTCCCTGGTCCTTAGGTTTGAACGGTGGTGTGGCTATGCGCACGTTAAGTGTGATGATGTCGCCCTCGTCGGGATAGTTAGCCATGGAGTAGGCACGTATGGTAGGCTCGGTATTCCTGCACTTGAGCGAGAACAGTCCGAACTTCTGCCATGCCGGCAGATAGGTTTCTCCAATGAGAGCCTTGTCGATATCCTTGTCGTAGTCCATGTCGTAGGCAGGAATACTGATCTGTGCGTACGAGCCCGGTTCGAAGTGCATGTGCTCCCCTTTAGGCAGAGCCACCTTGAATTCCTTGATGAAGGTAGCCACGTTGCGGTTGCCGATAACGGTACATTCCCATTCTTTTACTCCCATCACGGACTCAGGCACTTTCACCTCCATGTCGCCCTTTATCTTAGCTTGGCATCCCAGTCGCCAGTTGTCTTTTATTTCCTTGCGTGAGAAGTGTGGCTTTTCGGAGTCAAGAATCTCGCCACCTCCTTTCAGAATCTGCAGTTTACACTGTCCGCAGCTTGCTTTTCCTCCGCAGGCAGAGGGCAGGTGTATACCGTGTTCGTTGAGGGTGTTCATCACGCTGTCGCCCTGTTCCACTTCAAGCACGTTGTCGCCGTTTACTGTAAGCTTCACCTTTCCGCTTGGGCTCAGGTATTTTTTTGCCACCAGCAGTACTGTTACGAGTATGAGTATTACGGCGAGGAATACTCCCATGCTGGCAAATATATAACTTATGTTCATTGTCGTTTCTTTTTAGTTGAAGAGTCAACTCCTCTACGTTTATATTTTCAATCCGGAGAAGCACATCATTGCAATCGCCATAAGGCCGACAACGATGAATGAGATGCCGAGTCCCTGCAGAGGCTTCGGCACATCGCTATACTGCATCTTCTCGCGTATTGCTCCCATTGACACGATGGCGAGTGTCCATCCGAGTCCGGAACCGAAGGCGTATACGAAAGCGTCGGCGACGTTACCCAGATACTGTGTGCTGGAAGGTTCCAGGTTTATTCGCTGCTGCATGAAGAGAGAAGCTCCCATGATGGCACAGTTTACGGCGATGAGTGGAAGGAATATTCCCAGTGCTCCGTAGAGCGATGGCGAGAAGCGTTCCACAACCATTTCTACCAGCTGCACGATACCGGCGATGACAGCAATGAAGAGAATAAAGGACAAGTAGCTCAGGTCTACACCTTTGATGAGGCAGTCTGGACCCAGCACCTTGGTCTGCAGCAGATAGTTGGCTGGCACGGTGACGCAGAGCACGAAAGTTACAGCGATGCCCAGTCCGAGCGATGTCTTCACGTTCTTTGATACGGCAAGGAAAGAGCACATGCCGAGGAAGAAAGCAAAGATCATATTGTCCACGAAGATGGATCTGAAGAAAAGATTAATCATGTGTTCCATTTATTTCTCCTCCTTATAAAAATATGCACGATGAATCCATATCACCACTCCAATCATGATGAGTGCCATGGCAGGCATGGTCATTGTGCCGTTGTTCATATAACCAGATTCGTAGGCTGCTTCAGGGATTATCTTGAATCCGAGCAGCGTGCCTCGTCCGAGTAGTTCGCGGAAGGCTCCCACCACTACGAGTATTATGCCGTAGCCCAGCCCGTTGGCAAATCCATCGACGAACGACGGCCAGGGCTTGTTCTGCATGGCGAAGGCTTCAAGTCGTCCCATAAGGATGCAGTTGGTGATGATAAGTCCTACATAGACCGAAAGCTCCACGCTGACATCGTAGACATAGGCTTTCAGTATCTGACTTACTATTGTTACGAGTGCTGCCACCACTACCAGCTGCACAACGATACGGATTCTTGTAGGCACCGTCTTGCGTATGATGGAGATGATGAGGTTGCTGAAGGCTGTAATGATAGTTACAGCAAGTCCCATCACGAGTGCAGGCTTCAACTGTGAGGTAACGGCAAGGGCAGAACATATTCCGAGCACCTGCACAAGTACAGGGTTCATGAAGTTAAGCGGAGCCGTGAAAACGTCTTTTATCTTACTATTCATAATCAGAAGTCTCCTTGTTTCTTAAAATATTTGTTGTACTTTGCGAAACCTTCCTGCAGCATATTGCTTACTCCAACGGAAGTAAGGGTGGCACCGGTCACGGCATCCACTTCGCAGCTCTTGTCTTTGATTTCGCTTGTCTTCTTCACTTTCAGTACCGGTTTCCCGTCGGCGCCGTAAATGGTCTTGCCCTTGAAGAGCTGTTGCCATGTCTGGCTGTCCTTGATTTCTGCACCCAGTCCGGCAGTTTCGCCTTCATGGTTGAAATAGGCACCATAGACAGTCTTGCCGTCTTCGTTCACGGCTATGTAGCCCCAGATAGGACCCCATAGTCCCATGCCGTATACAGGCACTACGTATTTCTTCTTACCCTCCACGTTGCAGAGGAAGATAGCAAGCTTGCCTGCTTTATAGTCAGCACTGTTAAGGCGGAAGCCAGTCTTCTCGCCACCCTTTTCGCCAGATGCGGTTATGTTGCCTTCACTGTCGATGATGGCATCGGCGTTTACCACCTGTTCATACATCAGCGTGCTCTGTTCGTCAGATAGGTTTCTGATGTTGAGTGCGGCAAGGATTTGTTTCTTCTTGTCGAGAGCCACGTTCACGTCCTGTGCCGGCTTTAGCGAACTGCTCACGAAAGCGAGCAGGAAAGCCACCACCACTACCATCACGCAACTGTAGGCAATGATATATGTATTGGAATTAGTATTTAATTTAGCCATTGTTGTCCATTCTTTTTAGTCGCTTGTTAATATTGCCCTGCACTACGAAGTAGTCTATCGTAGGTGCCATCATATTGCCGAAGAGTATGGCGAGCATCATGCCTTCCGGGAATCCTGGGTTCATGACACGGATAATCACAGCCAATGCTCCGATTATCGCTCCGTAAATCCATTTGCCGGTCTCTGTACGTGCTGACGTAACAGGGTCTGTAGCCATGAACACAGCTCCAAAGCAGAAGCCGCCGATGACGATGTGCTGATACCATTCCACTGGTGACTGTCCCGTCATCTGGAATATCCATGCCATAACGCTTCCGCTGACGAACACACTGAGCATGGTCTTCCAGGAAGCGATGCCCGTCCAGAGCAGGATTATGGTACCGATGGCAATGGCGATGACGCTTGTCTCACCGATGCTGCCGGGGATAAGTCCTGTGATGCTGTCAAGGAGCGTATCCGAAGGAACATCGCCCTGTGCTATCTGTCCCAGCGGGGTTGCGCAGGTGTAAGCGTCAGGCAGTGTGTTGCCGAATCCGAAGATGCTGTCGGTCTGCACCCATACCGTGTCGCCGCTCATCTTTGCAGGATAAGAGAAGAAAAGGAAAGCACGTGCCAGCAGTGCCACGTTGAAGATGTTCATGCCGGTTCCACCGAATATCTCCTTGCCGAAGATTACGGCAAAGGCTACAGCTACGGCGATAGCCCACAGCGGACAGCCTACGGGAAGAATCATGGGAATGATGATGCCGCTTACGAGGTATCCCTCCTGTATTTCTTCGCCTTTCCACTGTGCCCAGGCAAATTCAATGCCCAGTCCTACTATGTAGCTGACAAGAATCTTTGGCAGCACGGCAAGGAATCCGAGCATAAACATATCGAGGAATGTTCCTTGGGTACCTGCAGCAGTATAATTCTGGTATCCAATATTGTACATACCGAAGAGCAATGCCGGTAGCAGGGCAATGACCACCATACTCATTATTCTTTTTGAGTCGATGGCGTCGTGTATGTTGGTGCCGGACTTTGATGTCTGGTTCGGTACATAAAGGAACGTCTCGAAACCGTCGAACACACTGCGTAGGGAGTGCAGCTTGCCGCCCTCCTCAAAGTTCGGTTTTATCTTGTTCAGATAATTTCTTAATAAAGACATATTTTTAAATTTAGAGTTTTTAGTTCGGAATCTGGAGTCTTCGGCTTGCAACCGATATTCCTTGGTTCCACATTCTCATTATTATACTTATTCATTTTCTTTTCTCAAAACATCAAGTCCCTCGCGAACGATACGCTGCAGCTCAAGTTTTGACGAGTCTACGAACTCGGCAAGGGCGAAGTCTTCAGGACTCACCTCATAAATGCCAAGCTGCTCCTGTTTGTCGATGTCGCCTGTGATGATGGCTTTGATAAGATACTCGCCGTAGATGTCCATCGGCAATACGCTGTCGTATTCGCCACTCATTATTATATGGCGTTCACCGCCCTTGATGCGGGCGTCAAGTTTGTATTCCTTCTTTCTGCCGAACAACCAAGAGAAATAGCTTCGCGAAACACTGAATTGTCCCAAACGTGGCATTATCCATCCGGCAAACTCGTCAGCTTTGTCACCTTCAGGGATTATCGTTATCTCGCTGGTGTGGGCTCCGAGGAAACGTGTGTGATGAGGCTCTTCCGAACTGTTCTGTGCTACAGGCTTTCCTGTGAGAGGATTACCCATAATTATACGTACGCTCTTTGTAGAGTCGTAGGCACCATTGAGCAGAGTGTCAATATTCTGTCCGACAAGCATTTCCGTATAGTGGGGACTTGTTACTTCCGAACCGGCAAGAGCCACGGTGCGGCGCAAGTCCACTTTCCCTGTGTTGAAGAGTCTGCCGAAGAAAATCACTGCCGTAGGGTCTACTGTCCATACCACTTCGCCCTTGTTTACCGGGTCTATGTGGTTTACCTGAACGCCAACGTTACCGGCAGGACATTTGCCTGAGAATTTCACTACTTCCACATCATTGCCAGCAACAGTGATGTTTTGCTCTGAGCCAATGCCGAGATAAGTCTTTGCAATGCGGCTCAGTGCCGTAAGTCCGGTTTGGAAATCCTTCTTCTGCCCCTGTAGCTCAAACTCAAAGTCGCCAGCCAAAGGCATGTCTCTGAGTGCAGACACGAAGATAGCCTTTGGTTTCGTCTCCGGATTTGTAGATATGGCGTACGGCAATTGGTTGATATAACCGAACAGGCCGGCTTCGAGCAGATTCTCCACAACCTGCTCTCCGCTGAGTGTAGCTATGTCCTTCACTCCAAAATCAATAAACTCCTGTTCTTTGTCAGCTTCAATGCGTACACTGAGCAGTTTCCGGCGGTCGCCACGCTCCACTAAGCTTACAGTGCCGCTTACGGGTGATGAGAATTTTACGTTGGGGTAGGCTTTATTAATGAACAAAGCTTCGCCCGCCTTTACCTTGTCGCCTTCCTTGACCAGCACTTTGGGCTTGATGCCCTCAAAACTGTCGGGGCGTAAGGCGAAAGTGCCATCCGGCTTCAATGCCACAATGGTCTTCTCTGCCCTACCCGCAAGATTGATGTCAAGTCCGCGACGTAATCTGATTACTCTTGTCATAATTAATTGTTAATAGCTAAGACTTTCATTTATACATACATTTCTTAATTGTTGCAAAATTACATACAATCTTTGTTCGTTGTACCTTTGCTGTATTAAAAAATGATGAAAAATAGACGGAAAATCGGATGTTCGTAATACTTTTTTGCAGGCCAATCGTAATGTTGTAAAACTCAGATTACAAATATAGCTGTGTTCGCTCATCAATATATTGAATGATACAAGATTGCTCACATGGAAAAAAAATAAATGGATTTATTTTATTCTTACCTTAATTATAATTATCTTTGCACTATTATGACAACAGACAACAAAACACCCCTTATGGGGCAAACCATAGACGAACTGAAGGAAACGGTTCGACAATTGCAGATGCCTGCCTTCACGGCAGGACAGATTGCAAAATGGCTTTATGAAAAAGGAGTCGGTGACATTGATGAGATGACAAACTTGTCAAAGGCAAATCGTGAGAAGCTAAAGCTCCAATATGCCATAGGAGCTATGCCGCCGCTCGAAAGCCAGCATTCAAAAGACGGCACGGTAAAATATCTGTTTCCGACAAGAAGCGGACGTTTTGTGGAGACCGTATATATTCCTGATGGCGACCGTGCCACGCTCTGCGTCTCGTCGCAAGTGGGATGCAAGATGAACTGTCTGTTCTGTCAGACAGGAAAGCAGGGTTTCGAAGGAAACCTTACAGCGACTGACATCCTTAATCAGATATACTCATTGCCGGAAAGGGAAAAACTCACCAATGTAGTATTTATGGGACAAGGTGAGCCGATGGACAATCTCGACAATGTGCTTACTGTGACACAGATTCTGACAGAGAAATATGGTTTCCAGTGGAGTCCGAAGAGAATAACCGTGAGTAGCGTCGGAGTGAAAAACAAACTTAAGCGCTTCCTTGACGAAAGCCAGTGTCATGTGGCTATCAGCATGCACTCACCGATACCGGAACAGCGTGCACAGCTGATGCCGGCAGAAAAGGGAATGTCTATAAAAGACGTCATCGCGCTTATGCATCAGTATGATTTTACACACCAGCGCCGGTTGTCGTTTGAATACATCATGTTTAAAGGAGTAAACGATACGATGATGCATGCACGTGAAATAGTGCGGCTCACCGAAGGTCTCGAATGCAGGGTGAACCTTATCCGGTTCCATAAGATACCTGATGTGGACCTTGACGGAACTCCAGATGAAAAGATGGAGTCGTTCAGAGATTATCTCACAAAACATGGAGTTTTCACTACCATACGTGCCAGCCGTGGACAAGATATCTGGGCTGCATGTGGACTGCTTAGTACGAAAAGAAAAAATAACGAATAAAATGGAAAATAGAAAAATACGCGTTGCCATTACGCATGGCGATACAAACGGAATAGGATATGAAGTGATTTTCAAGACCTTTGCAGAGCAAGCAATGCTTGAATTGTGCACACCTATTATCTACGGTTCACCGAAAGTGGCAGCTTACCACAGAAATGCACTTGGCATACAGGCAAACTTCACCATTATCAACAGTGCAGAAGATGCCGTAGACGGCAAAGTGAATATTATTGCTGCTGTTGACGAAGAAGTGAAAGTGGAGCTTGGACAGTCTACAAAAGAAGCGGGACGCGCTGCTCTAAAAGCTCTTGAGAAGGCTGTGGCAGACTATAAGGCAGGATTGTTTGATGTGCTCGTTACGGCACCGATAAACAAAAACAATATCCAGGGAGATTCCTTCCACTTCCCTGGTCATACCGAATACATCCAGGACCGACTTGGGGAAGACAAGCATGCCCTGATGATTCTTGCTGGCGAACAGCTTCGCGTGGCACTCGTGACAACTCATCTGCCTATCAAAGACGTTGCCGCTGCAATAACAAAAGAGGCAATCATGGAGAAGGCTGCAATCTTCAACGAGTCGCTGAAACGAGACTTCAATATCTCGGCTCCACGCATAGCCGTTCTTTCTCTTAATCCGCATGCTGGCGACAAGGGTGTCATCGGGTCGGAAGAAGAAACCATTATAAAACCGGCAATAGAAGAACTGTCCGACAATGGCGTGTGCGTTTTTGGACCATTCCCTGCTGACGGCTTTTTCGGTCATGGAGCATACCACGCTTTCGACGGAGTGCTTGCCATGTACCACGATCAGGGACTTGCCCCATTCAAGACCATAGTAGCGGATGAAGGCATGAACATTACTGCCGGACTGCCTATCGTGAGAACATCTCCTGACCATGGCACGGCTTATGACATAGCAGGAAAGAATGCTGCTGATCCAACGTCGATGCGTTTGGCGATATTCCGGGCTATTGATATTTTCAGAAACCGTATAGCTTACGACGAACCCTTGCAGAATCCTTTGCCAAAACTCTATCATGAGAAGAGAGACGAAAGCGAGAAAGTCAGATTTGCAGTGCCTAAACAGAAGCCAAAGTCAACCGAAGAACAAGCCTAACCTCCTTTGTGATGGATAAAAAATACCAAAACGGTTTCTTTATCTTCGGTATTATAGTGCTCGCCCTGATGCTTACAGGACTTGACTACACTGAAGTGTGGAACGGACTGAAAAGGGCGGGCTACTGGTTCTTTGCTGTTGTGGCACTTTGGGCGGCGCTCTATGTAATCAATACAGCAGCCTGGTACATCATAATTCGGCAAGGAGCATCACACAATACAGCGAACACATCGGAAGACTGTCCTGCTGCCGGTGTGTTGCCAGTTGCAAGCAAACGGAAAGATTCGGTGCCGTTCTGGTGGCTGTATAAGGTAACCGTATCGGGTTTTGCCCTTAACTATGCCACTCCTGGCGGACTTATGGGTGGAGAGGCATACCGTATAATGGAACTATCTCCACGGATAGGGAAGGAGAGAGCCACTTCGTCGGTAATACTCTACGTGATGACCCATATATTCAGCCATTTTTGGTTCTGGCTCATCTCAACACTGCTCTTTGCCATCATGCGACCGCTTACGTTGCCGCTTGTCGTGCTGCTTCTGCTCGTTTCTGTCTTTTGTCTTGCCGGGATATGGTTCTTTATGAGAGGCTACAGGAAAGGACTCGCACTCAGTCTTGCACGCATCCTCAGTCATTTGCCTTGGATAGGCAGATGGGCAGGTAGAATGATAGACCAGCACAGGGAACAACTCGAACAGGTGGACCGGCAGATAGCGGCGTTACATAAGCAGAACCCGCGGACGTTCGTCTCCGCCGTAGGTCTTGAGCTCCTGTGCCGTCTGCTGTCAAGTTTCGAGATAATGTTTGTGCTGCTCGTTGTCATGCCGGATGTAAGTTATATTTCCTGTGTCATAATGCTTGCCTTCACATCATTATTTGCAAATCTCCTTTTCTTTATCCCGTTGCAGCTTGGAGGAAGAGAGGGCGGATTCATGATGTCGGCATCAGGACTTGCCATGACGGCAAGCAGCGGAATCTTCGTTGCTCTTATCGTCAGGATAAGAGAGCTTATCTGGACGGCTATAGGCCTGTTGTTGATAAAGCTTGAAAAGAAACAAACGGTAAAACACTAAAATGATATAAAAAACAGGGCAGGATAACAGTAGACTGAATTAAAATGTGTAATTTTGCAAGATAATATGAACGCTACAGATCTTCAAAAGATAAAACAACGGTATAATATCGTAGGAAACTGCGACAAACTGAACCGTGCACTGGATGTCGCAATGCAAGTGGCACCCACCGATCTGTCTGTGCTCATAATCGGAGAAAGTGGAGTTGGAAAAGAGATAATTCCACGTATCATTCACGATAACTCTCCAAGGAAAAGAGAAAAATATTTCGCCATAAACTGCGGATCCATTCCTGAAGGTACTATCGACAGCGAACTCTTCGGACATGAGAAAGGCTCCTTCACCGGGGCAGTAGGAGAGAGCGAAGGATATTTCGGAGTGGCGAATAAGGGAACAATATTCCTTGATGAGGTCGGGGAACTGCCCCTTGCCACACAGGCAAGACTGCTGCGCGTGCTCGAAACAGGAGAGTATATTCGTGTGGGAGGACAGAAGATTATGAAGACGGATGTGCGTATCGTGGCAGCGACAAACGTAAACATGCGTAAGGCTGTTAGTGAAGGAAGATTCCGTGAAGACCTATATTATAGGTTGAACACCATCCCTATTCAGATGCCTCCGCTAAGAGACAGGGCGGAAGACATCCTGTTACTCTTCAGACTGTTTGCCATGCAGATGGCAGAGAAATATAATCTGCCCAAGATAACCCTTGCCGATGATGCAAAGCAGATAATGCTCAAGTACAAATGGCCAGGGAATGTAAGACAGCTGAAAAATATCACCGAGCAAATGTCGGTACTCTCAAAGGAAAGAGAGATTTCCGCTCAAGTCCTTCTCGGATTTATTCCGCAGGATCAGGAGTCGACACAGCTTACAACATTGGGGAAGCAGACGTCAGGACAGCATTCGTATGAAAGCGAAAGAGACCTGCTCTACAAAATCCTCTATGAACTCAGAGGAAACGTAAGCAACCTAAGACGGGAATTGAATGAGCTGAAGGAGAAACTCAACCTCAATGGCGAAGCAAAAAGCATTGACGGCACACCGCGAAGTCTTGAACAGGCTGATACGCATGCCATCGTGCCTGCTATAATTCCAACAAGACAGCAGCAGACCGTGGATGATGAGGATAGAATGCCTGTTGTACAGGATGCTGTGGCTGAGGAAATATCAGAACCGGAGAAAAAGGCAGAACAGGAGTCTTTGAACCTTGAGAGCCAGTATAGGCATATGCTTGAAAAAGCACTCGAGAAAAATGGTGGAAACAGAAGAAAGGCAGCTCAGGAACTCGGAATCTCTGAACGTACTCTATTCAGAAGAATAAAACAATATGGGCTCGATGTATGACAATGAGCAGATAATGGCAGTGCATAGCGACAACCATAACGTGCCTTACTCTCTCAGTTGAGGACCGATAATAATGACATAATGAGAATAAAGAAACAAAAACTCCCTATATATATAAAAGGTGTAGCAACGACAGGCTTGCTTCTCCTTATGCTTGTCGTGGCATCGTGCAGTGTTTCGTATAAGTTCAATGGCGCAAGCATTGACTATACAAAGACCAAAACAATACAGATTGCTGATTTTCCGATACGCTCAAGCTACGTCTGGGGACCAATGGCAAGTATCTTCAACAACCAGCTGAAGGATGTCTTTGCTAATCATACAAGGCTCAGCCAGGTAAAGAGAAACGGAGACCTCAAGATTGAAGGTGAAATAACGCAGTATACACAGAGAAACAAGTCTGTTACTGCAGAGGGAGCGTCTGCACAGGTGGAACTGTCAATGACGGTAAATGTAAGGTTCACTAATAATGCAAACCATAGTGAGGACTTTGAACGACAGTTCACGGCAACAACAACCTACGACAGCCGACAGTCGCTAAATGCCGTTCAGGAAGAGTGTGTAACTCAGATGGTGAAAGATATAACAGACCAAATCTTCAATGCTACCGTGGCTAATTGGTAAGGCAATAATGAATTTTAAATAGTTGAAAGTCTATAATAAGGTAGAAGATTCAAGAAGGTAAAATAAGTAAAAGACAAACAAATTAACGAGAAAGTATGGATTTAGGGCAACTGATAAAACACCCGGAACTGATGGATAAGGAAACGCTGTATGACCTGCGTTCCCTCGTGGCTCTGTATCCATACTATCAGACGGCACGGCTCCTTATGTTGCAGAATCTTTATATTATGCATAGTCAGTCGTTTGACGAAGAACTCCGAAAGGCGGCTCTCTACTTTACCGACCGAAAGGTTATCTTCAAACTCGTAGAGGCGGCACATTACAAACTGCGTAGTGCTGAAGAAAAAACAACAAAGAAATATCATCAGGTTTCTTCCGCTGATGGAGAAAACGAAAACAGAACAATCTCACTTATTGATCAGTTTCTTGATTCCATACCGGAGGACTCTGCCGATGAGGAGACAAAGACGAAACGTAAGCCTACGCCGGCAGACGCCGCTGTAGACTATGTCTCATATCTGCTTGAAACCGAAAGCAAAGAAGAAAAAGAAGCGGAAACAAAGCTGCCGCATCTGAAAGGACAGGATCTTATAGACAACTTCATAAACAATGAGGATGGAAAAATAGAACTTGCCGGAGCTCCTGACAGTCCGCCGCAGATAGAAAGCGACAAAACAGAAGAAACAGAGGGCAACGAAGGGGTGTTTACCGAAACTTTGGCAAGGATTTACATAAAACAAGGACAATATTCAAAGGCTTTGGAAATAATTAAGCGTTTAAATTTGAATTATCCAAAAAAAAATGTTTACTTTGCAGACCAAATACGATTTTTGGAGAAACTAATAATAAATAATAAATACAAATAACGAAAGAAAATGTACACATTATTCTTAATTTTCATCGTCTTGGCAGCAGTACTGATGATTTGCATCGTGCTTATCCAAGAGTCTAAGGGAGGTGGTTTGGCATCAAACTTCTCTTCTTCAAACCAGATTATGGGTGTTCGCAAGACCACAGACTTCATAGAGAAGGCAACATGGGGACTTGCAGCGGCAATGGTTGTATTCAGCGTGATTTGCGCTTACACTGCTCCAGAGTCAAAAGCGTCACAGAGCGTAATGGAAAACGCAACTGAGGCTCCGCAGACAAATTCTAATAATTTGCCAGGATTCGGTGCAGGACAGAAAGCAGCTCCTGCAGCTCAGCAGGGTGCACAGAAAGCAGCTCCACAGCCTGCTTCTTCACCTGCAAAATAAAAAATGCAAAAAAAATACGTGATTTGTTTGGTGGTTTCAAATAAATCACGTACCTTTGCACTCGCTTTGAAACACTAAGCAATTCTGCTTAACGGAAAAGCGTTACATGGTGCCCGTAGTTCAGTTGGTTAGAGCGTCAGATTGTGGTTCTGAATGTCGTGGGTTCGAGTCCCACCGGGCACCCAACAGAAGGAAGTTCTTTAAATAAGGCTTCCTTTTTTTGTATCCCTACTTTTCTTCATTAACGAGTTGACAAGGAGATTGGTTTTTCTTGATAATCGTTGTTTGCAAACCTTAAGCAAGCACATCTCCTTGTCAACTCGTTAACTCGTCAACTCGTCATCAGTCAATAAATCTCTTGGTAATATCTTTGTATTCCTCGATTCTTCTGTCGCGGAGGAATGGCCACCAGCGGCGCACATGCTCACTGTGTTTTAAGTCTATGTCAAGCACAAGACTCTCCTCCTCATTGTCAGAAGCCTGATAGAACAGTTCGCCCTGAGGGCCGCAGACAAACGAACTGCCCCAGAATACAATACCTTGCGTCTGTCCTGAAGGGTCTGGTTCGTGTCCTACACGGTTTACAGTCACTACGGGCAGTCCGTTAGCCACGGCATGACCGCGCTGAACGGTAGTCCATGCCGTACGTTGACGCTGTTGTTCTTCAGGGGTGTCACTCTTCTCGTAACCTATAGCTGTAGGATATATCAGAATTTCGGCACCTTGTAGGGCCATCAGTCGTGCTGCCTCAGGATACCACTGGTCCCAGCATACGAGTACTCCCAGTTTGCCCACCGATGTCTGTATAGGATGGAAACCAAGGTCGCCAGGTGTGAAATAGAATTTCTCGTAGTATGCAGGATCATCCGGAATGTGCATCTTCCTGTATTTGCCAGCTATAGTGCCATCGCTTTCAATCACAACGGCAGTGTTATGGTAAAGACCGGGTGCCCGTCTCTCAAAGAGAGAAATCACCATCACCACGCCCAGTCTCTTTGCAAGCTCGCCATAGAAGTCGGTAGACGGTCCAGGTATGGTTTCCGCAAGGTCGAAGTTGTTCACGTCTTCCACCTGGCAGAAGTATAGAGAGTTGTGCAGTTCCGATAGGATGATGAGTTTCGCTCCGCGGCGTGCGAGGTCAGTCACTTCCTCCTCAATGGCTTTAATGTTAGCCTTAACGTCAGCAGACTTCTGCTGCTGTAGTATTCCAATTCTAAGTTCGCTCATATCTTATATTTCTTTTGTTCTTGTTTTGTTGTTTCTGATACCCTTTCTAATAAGAGTATTTCTGAATCCAATAGGTTAAAAGGTTAAACCCGAATGTAATGATTAGTAGGAGTTAACCAGGGTATTGCATGGAGCAGCAGTGCAGTGATCCGTGTTGCCGTACAATCACAGAACTGTCTATGCCGATGATCCTTCTGTCGGGAAAAGCCTGTTGTATCGTAGCCAATGCAGCGCTGTCGTTGTCAGGCTGGTTATAGGTCGGTACAATCACGGCGCCGTTGATGATGATGAAGTTGGCGTAAGTGGCAGGCAGACGCTCTCCGTCGTAGAACATGGCGTGCGGCATGGGCAGCCGGAGTAGGGTATAGGGCTTGCCATCGGCAGTCCTGAATGTTTTCAGTTGTTCCTCCATTGTGTGCAGACCTTCATACTGTTCGTCGTCGGTGTCATCGCAACCTACATATATCAGAGTGTCGTCAGGGGCGGTGCGCACAAGGGTGTCTATATGTCCGTCGGTGTCATCACCGGTTAGTTCCCCGTAGTCAATCCATATTATCCTTTCAGCCTGCAGATATAGCTTGAGCTTCTGCTCTATATCTTCTCTCGACAAAGGCTGGTTGCGGTTAGGTGCAAGCAGACAGCAGCTTGTGGTGAACACCGTTCCTTTGCCGTCGCTCTCTATGGAGCCGCCTTCAAGCACAAAGTCATTTAGATCCACATATTCTCCTTTAACGATGCCATTGTCGTAAAGGCTTCTGTTAATCTTGTTGTCAAGGTCAGCGCGGAACTTCTTTCCCCAGCCGTTAAACTGGAAGTCAAGAAGAACAACCCTGTTCTCTTTCTTTTCTTCCTTTCCCTCGGTGTCATTTCCTTTCTCCACGAGCGTAATAAAGCCGTGGTCGCGAGCCCAAGTATCGTTTGTGGGGCATTGGTTGAAAGTCACCCTTTCCATCTGTTCTTTGGGAAGACGTGCAGCGAGCAGAGCCTTCAATTGGTCAGGATAAGGAGTCACCACAATGAGACGTTCATATTGAGTAATGGCATCAGCCATTTGTACGTATGTGGAATTCGCCTCGTCGAGATACTCTTTCCAGTCTGTGTCTCCATGTGGCCATGTCAGCTGTATGGCGTTTTGTTTTTCCCATTCTGCGGGAAGATAAAGTTTGCTCATTTATTCTGTTTTATATTCGTAATCTTGTTATCTTGTGCAAAGATAATGCAAGTCGGGAGAAGAACGAAATAAATCTATTTATTTCTTGTTTCGAGCCGCCTATCTTATTGGTACCTTGCTCAAGCTTCGCATGTCTTTGTAAGCGTCCTAATGACCGTTTTGATGTTTATTATAGGTATGAAAGAAACAATACGCTAAAAATGATGCATAAAAAATCATCCGTGAGAAATAAAACAATCATCCGTGGGAGCGTGGATTAAACCATAACAAATGTTCATAGGGCAGTTTAACGCCAGACAAAATTCACTCTTCTAAAAAGTCAAAATACAGACAACCCCTAATGACTGATTTGGGTAAAAAAAGCAATCCCGTCTGCATAACAAAGAATGCTGCAGACGGGACCGTTTTTTTATAATCCGGAATATTATTTAGGTTTAATCCGGAATGTTATTTTGGTTTAATCCGGCAATGTTAAGCCCATGGATTCTCTGTTTGGTAAGGCAGACTCTTAGGCTGGTTGTATGCTATATCCTTGATGCCAAGATATTTGAATACTTCGAAGAGAGTCTTTCCTACGTGTGAGAAAGCTACGGCTCCGTGGTGAGGATAGCCTTTCTGGATGAGCACGTGGCGATAGAACCTGCCCATCTCACGGATGCCGAAGATACCGATACCACCGAATGAACGTGTCGGTACATCAAGCACCTCACCTTCAGCGATGTATGAACGGAGATTACCTTCAGAGTCGCACTGCAGACGGTAGAATGTTATAGGACTTGCAGCGATGTCGCCTTCGAGAGTACCACGTGTGAAGTCCGGTGTGCCGCCGTTCTCCAGCAGACGGTTCTGTATGAGCTGGTACTTGATGGCACGGGCAGAACACATCTTGCACTGTGGAGTGTTTCCGCAGTGGAAGCCCATGAATGTATCTGTGAGCTTATAGTCGTATTTCTTTATGATATCCTCGTCGTAAATATACTTAGGTACAGAGTTGTTGATATCGAGCAGAGTAACGGTGTCGTCAGAAGCGCACATTCCGATGTACTCAGAGAGAGCACCGTAGATGTCAACCTCGCAAGCAACAGGAATGCCACGGCTTGCCAGGCGGCTGTTTACGTAGCAAGGCTCGAAGCCGAACTGGCTTGGGAAGGCAGGCCAGCATTTGTCGGCGAATGCTACATACTGGCGAGAGCCCTTGTGCTGCTCAGCCCAGTCAAGGAGTGTTAGCTCAAACTGTGCCATGCGGCGGCTGAGGTCAGGATAGTATTTGCCTTCTCCCATTTCTTCAGCCATATCCTTGCATACCTCGTCAATGCGTGGGTCGTTTTCGTGCTCCTTGTAAGCCACGAGAAGGTCGAGCTCGGAGTTCTCCTCAATCTCAACTCCCAGTTCGTAGAGACCCTTGATAGGGGCGTTGCAAGCGAAGAAGTCCTGTGGGCGAGGACCGAAGGTGATAATCTTCAAGCCTTTCAGACCGAGAATGACACGAGCCACCGGTACGAAGTCTTCTATCATCTTGGCAACTTCGTCAGCGGTGCCGACAGGATATTCAGGGATGTAGCCCTTCAGATGGCGCATGCCAAGGTTGTAAGAGCAGTTGAGCATACCGCAATAAGCGTCGCCACGACCGTTTATCATGTCGCCGTCGCCTTCGGCAGCAGCAACGAACATCACCGGTCCGTCGAAATGCTTAGCAATGAGTGTCTCTGGAGTTTCAGGACCGAAGTTGCCGAGGAAGACCACGAGGGCGTTGCAGCCCTCAGCCTTAACTTCGCTGACAGCCTTCAGCATATCCTGTTCGTTTTCCACTGTAGTCTGGCAATTGAAGATCTCGCCTTTATATTCTTTTACAATGTTCTCACGGCGCTGTGTAGACAGTGCGATAGGGAAGCAGTCACGGCTAACGGCGATAATGCCGAGCTTGACCTGAGGAATGTTATTACTTACCATAGTTGTTTGAAATGTTTTTGTATAAATTGTTTTGTTTTGTTTTGCAAAGATTATATAGCCTGTGGATGACGCTCGTACAAAGACAATTGTTGTCACAGGAAGGGCAGTAATGATATGATGCTGCCTAATTCGTTTGCAAAGATAATCTTTTATTTGGAAGAAATGCAGAGTAATAGGTATTTTTAATTATAATTTGTACAATTGTTGGCAACTCGTCAACTTGCAAAACAAATTCATTTCCATAATGGTTACAAAACAACAAGATGTTCGTCCACCTTATATATAATGTCTTTGACAAGTAGACAAGTAGACTTGCCTTGCTCGTTCAGGACTTGTAACCAGAGAATGTCAAGGAAAACAAATCTCCTTGTCAACTCGTTAACTTGTTTCCTCGTCCACTCGTCAACTTGTCTATTCGTCAACTTTAAAAAAACAATCGATTATGGTTTATAATGAAATAGGAAAAACAGGCATGCGTGTGTCGAACCTTGGCTTCGGAGCTTCGTCGCTCGGAGGAGTATTCCACGACATCCGCGAGGCAGAAGGAATAAAGGCTGTGCATACGGCAGTGGAGAACGGCATCAACTTTATTGATGTTTCTCCCTATTACGGACATCTGAAGGCGGAAACAGTGCTCGGAAAGGCATTGGTAGATATTCAGCGCGACAAGTATTATCTTTCTACAAAGGTGGGGCGATACGGAAAAGACGGAAAGAACACATGGGACTATTCCGCGAAACGCGTTACCGACAGTGTTTATGAAAGCATGGAACGACTGCACATCGACTATATCGACCTCATCAACGTGCATGATGTGGAGTTTGCCGACCTTCATCAGATTGTGGACGAAACGCTGCCGGCTCTTGTTAAGCTGCGCGAGGAGGGTGTGGTAAAGCATGTGGGAATAACCGACCTGCAGCCGGAGAACCTGAAGTGGGTAATAGAACATGTGCCGGCAGGCACCGTTGAATCGGTACTCTGCTTCTGCCACTATTGTCTGAACGATGAACTGCTGAACGAATATTTCGACTTCTTCGAGCAGAACAATATTGGCGTCATCAATGCTTCGCCATTCTCAATGGGACTGCTCTCCAAGCGTGGTGCTCCGGCATGGCATCCGGCACCAGACTCTCTGAAGGAAGCATGTGCCAAGGCAGCCGCATATTGCGAGGAGAGAGGTTATCCGATAGAGAAACTCGCCGTGCAGTATTCCTGCGGCAACAACAGCCATATAGCCACAACACTGTTCAGTTCTGCCAATCCAGCCAATGTGCTTAAAAACATCGACTACGTGAATGCTCCTATGGATGAACAGCTCGTAGAGGATGTACAGAAAATCATCGGCGACCAGATGAGAGTGAGATGGGCTAATACATAAAGGTATGGCTCGTAGGCACAAACTCTTGACTACTAACCTGACCAAAATTGAATTTATGGATTTCAAAATAATAGATGCCCATTCACACCTGTGGCTCCATCAGGACACGTCGTGGAATGGGATGAAGATAAAGACAACGGAGAACGGCAGGTCGTTTTTCCTAACCGAAGAGGTGCAGATGTTGCCACCGTTTATTATTGACGGAAGGAACACGGCAGAGATCTTTCTTGCCAACATGGACTATGCACAGGTGGCAGGAGCTGTTGTCGTACAGGAGCTTATCGACGGCATACAGAACGACTATCTTGAGGAGGTGAAAAGGAAATATGCGGAACGCTTCTTCGTATTCGGCATGTTCGATTTCTTCAATGGCAGTCCTGTCAGACAGGTGGAAGAGCTCTATGGCAGAGGCTTCCGCGGTATAGCTATTCCCGGTCATAGGCTGATTCTCAATGACCGACGGGTGTATCTTAACTCTCCAGAGATGATGGAGATGTTCAAACTGATGGAACGGAAGGGGATGATACTCTCAATATGTCTTGCGGAAAACCTTCAGCAGATGGATGAGATAAAGGAGGTGATAGCAGAATGCCCCGAGCTGAAAATAGCCATCGGTCATTTCGGTATGGTCACACAGCCCGGATGGGAAGAGCAGATAATGCTTGCCAGAAACAAGAACGTATACGTGGAGTCGGGAGGAATAACATGGCTCTTCAACAGTGAGTTCTATCCTTATCCAAGTGCGGTGAGAGCCATCCGTGAGGCTATAGATATGGTAGGGGCGGAAAAGTTGATGTGGGGTTCCGACTATCCACGCACCATCACGGCGATAACCTATAAGATGTCGTATGACTTTATCCTGAAGACCGATGTGCTGACAGACAAGGAGAAAGCACTCTTCCTCGGAGAAAATGCCGTGGACTTCTATGGCTTCGGCAATCTTGAAATACCACGTAGGCTAAAGAATATGTCGGAATAGACCGTTGACTTGTCAACTTGTAAACAGACATCATGTCGAAGACATGCAAAACATGAATATAAAAACAATCAAAAGATGAAAGCAGTACAGATAGTTGCCCCCAATGAGATGAGGGTTACGGAAATTGAAAAGCCGGTGCTTGGTGCCGGCGAGGTGTTGGTAAAGATAAAATATGTAGGCTTCTGCGGTTCAGATCTCAACACGTATCTTGGACGCAATCCTATGGTGAAGCTCCCTGTTGTGCCAGGCCATGAGGTAGGTGCCGTGATAGAGGCAGTAGGCGAGGGCGTGCCGGAGAATCTGACACCCGGAATGACGGTAACATTGAATCCATACACCAACTGCGGACACTGCTCTTCCTGTCGCAATGGCAGATACAATGCCTGCAAGGATAACGAAACACTTGGAGTGCAGCGCCAGGGAGTGATGTGCGAATATGCCGTGCTTCCTTGGAACAAGATAATCCCAACGGGAGATATCCCAGTAAAGGAATGCGCTCTTATCGAACCGATGAGCGTTGGTTTCCATGCCGTGTCAAGAGCACAGGTTATGGACAATGATATCGTGATGGTTATAGGTTGTGGAATGGTCGGTCTGGGTGCTGTCATTCGTGCCTCACGTCGTGGTGCAACAGTTGTGGCATGCGACATCGATGACGAAAAGCTGGAACTGGCAAAAAAGGTGGGAGCAGCTTATTCCATCAATTCCATGACGGAGGATGTGCATGCCCGTGTTCAGGAAATCACCAATGGCTTCGGTCTCGATGTTGTTATAGAGGCTGTGGGAAGTCCGGTGACATACGTTACTGCCGTCAATGAGGTTGGCTTTACGGGCAGAGTAGTATGTATAGGATATGCCAAGACAGAGATTTCCTTCCAGACTAAACTGTTTGTTCAGAAGGAACTTGACATTCGCGGTTCGCGCAATGCCACACCAGAAGACTTCCGTGCGGTAATCAACTGTGTGAAGTCGGGTGATTACGACATCAAGCCATTCATATCAAAAGTGGTGAAGCCAGAAGAAGCAGAGGCTGCCATGAAGGAATGGGCACAGAACCCAGGTAAGGTGTTCCGTATAATAGTAGAATTGTAGACAAGTAAACAAGTTGACGAGTTGACAAGTTGACGAGTAAACAAGGAGATTTGTTTTGCTGGATAATTGCTGTTCGCAAACCTTAAACAAGTAATGCAAATCTCCTTGTCAACTCGTTTACTTGTCAACTCGTCAACTTATATGCAAGCGATTATCTTACGTCGATTATCTTGTGGGTCTGCAAAGACAAATGCCATTCAGGATGGCGCAGACAATAGTCGATGGCTCCTTTCAGATTCTGCCGGTTCTTCACTTCATCCTTAACGTCGCACGGTTGCAGACTGAGTATTTTAGCATCCGTCATGCCGGCATATTCATCAATCTTTGTATCATCGCCTTCATAGACGACTTTCAGTTCGTCAACATGTGGCAGGATGACATGTTCGTATTTTGGAGAACATGTTATCCAGTCCACACGGCATCCTTCGGGCAACGCTCTCGTACCGTTGGTTTCCATCTGCACAAAGCATCCCTCCTCGTGGAGCCTCCTGACAAGGAGTGTGGTAATCTGCAGTCCTGGTTCTCCGCCGGTTATGACAATATGCTTTGCCGGGAAACGCTTAGTCTCCGCAACAATCTCTTCTTCTGTCATTTCAGAGAAAGAAGAATGGTCGGTGTCGCAGAACGAACATCTTAGGTTGCAACCGGAGAAACGTATGAAGACAGCCGGTGTGCCGGCAAAATGTCCCTCGCCCTGAAGCGAATAGAATATTTCATTTACTCGCATCAGTCCTTATCCTTTTTGTGAGAAACCGCAGTCAGAGCCATCCTCGTCCTTAACATATATTGTACTGTTGTTGGAGCTTTCTTCAACCTCCACCTTATAGCAATGAGGCACCTGCCCGCAAATCCAGTGGGCTATGTTCTCTGCCGTGGGGTTGAAGGGAAGCAGTTCGTTGAAATTGCCGTGGTCGAGATAGTCGTGTATCCTGTCTTTGATGTGCTTGAAGTCAACAACCATACCGTTTGCATCAAGCTCCTTGGCCTTGCAATAAACGGTGACAACCCAATTGTGACCGTGCAGATTTGTACATTTGCTCTCATATGGAAGATTAAGCCTGTGGCAGCCTGCAATCTCCATCTTCTTCTTTACGTAATACATGTGTTAAAAAAATAATTACCTATTTGCACTGCAAAGTTACTGAAAATCAATAAAAATGCCAAGTAAATAAGTTTTGTAGAAGACAAAAAATATGTAAAACAGCTGAATATTACTTCACTTTTAGCCGTTATCTGAATAAAAAGAACTAATTTTGCATCAAAACTAATAACTTAAACGCATTATAGCAAATATGAATAGTGATCCAAAAGACTGTCTCTATTGCCAGAACAATGAGACATTGCATGACCTGATGATTGAAGTGGCGAAACTTAGCGTTTCACGTGTTTTCATCTTTAAAGAGCAGACTTACCACGGTCGTTGCCTCGTGGCATACAAGGACCATGTTGACGACCTCAACCTGCTTTCCGATGACGACCGCAACGCTTTCATGGCTGATGTGGCAAAGGTGACACGTGCCATGCAGAAGGTTTTCAACCCAGACAAGATAAACTACGGAGCATATTCCGACACACTCTCGCATCTGCATTTCCACCTTATTCCAAAGTATAAGGGCGGACCGGACTTTGGTGGCGTGTTCCAGATGAACCCTAAGGCGGTTTATCTCACAGATGCCGAGTATGCAGAAATGGCTGAAGCCCTGAGAAAAGAACTGTAATCATATCCGATGAGAATAGACATTATTACGGTGTTGCCCGCAATGCTGGAGGGGTTCTGCAATGAGTCTATCCTTGCAAGGGCACAGAAGAAGGGACTTGCCGAAATCCATCTCCATAACCTGAGAGACTACTCCGCTGACAAATGGAAGCGGGTGGACGACTATCCGTATGGCGGATTCGCAGGTATGGTGATGCAGTGTGAACCTATCGACCGCTGCATCTCTGCCCTTAAGGCGGAGCGCGACTATGATGAGGTTATCTTCACCTCGCCGGATGGAGAGCAATTCAACCAGCATGTGGCAAACGACCTCTCGATGAAACAGAACCTGATAATACTCTGCGGACATTATAAAGGCATCGACCACAGGATAAGAGAACATCTTATAACTCGCGAGATAAGCATCGGTGACTATGTGCTGACCGGTGGAGAACTGGCGGCGGCCGTGATGGCTGACGCCATAGTGAGGATAGTGCCCGGAGTGATAAGCGACGAGCAGAGTGCCTTGTCTGACTGTTTCCAGGACGACATGCTCTCGGCTCCCATCTATACCCGTCCGGCAGAGTATAAAGGATGGAAAGTGCCTGACATCCTCCTTAGCGGCAATGAGGCTAAGATAAAGGACTGGGAGATGGAACAGAGCTATGAGCGTACAAAACGGTTGCGCCCTGACTTGCTGAAATAATATGGGGGAACAGAATCGTTTTTACGGACGGAATGAATTATATAAGGTACATGTGGGACATATCATGTTCTGCATGTGCCTTATTTTTATTCCATGTCAAGAGACTTTTGTCCGGTAGTATATATATAATAAGGTAAAGAGAGACTATCATTTTCTCATTTTGTTAATATTAAATAGGTAAAGAATAATTATGGATTTATCTGAAATATTGTTTTTAGGCGGGTTTATAGTTTTCATATCGGCAATACTGCTGCTCGATATGTTTGTAATAGACAAGAAGGCACATGTGGTCTCCATAAAGGAGGCAGGCACATGGACTGCCGTATGGATAGCGCTTGCATTGCTGTTCTCCGTGTTCCTGTGGTTTCATGGCGATATGGTGCATGGCATAGAGAATTTCAGCGACCTGCAGACCGTAGCCTCACGCTATGCTGCCCATCTGAAACTCGACCCCAATGATTTTGAGGCGAGTCTTCAGCAGTATCGCCATTATATGACCGTGTCGTATATCTCCGGTTATCTGATAGAGAAGACGCTGTCGGTAGACAATCTCTTCGTGATGATGATGATTTTCACATCCTTCGGAGTGGGGAAAAACGAGTATCAGCATGTGCTGAACTGGGGAATCCTCGGTGCCATAGTGTTGCGCTTCGTATTCATCTTCCTCGGTGCTGCCATCATCAGCCGCTTCGACTGGGTGCTGCTTGTCTTCGGTGCCGTGCTTGTATATAGTGGTGTGAAGATGTATCTAAACCGCAACAAGAAGGAGGAGATGGATGTGGAGAAACATCCTCTCGTGCGCCTGTTGTCAAAGACCGGCAGGATTCATACGCAGTTTGAGGGCGACAAGTTCTTCATCCGCCGTGCCGGACGTCTGCTGTTCACTCCGCTCTTCGTCACGGTGCTCGTAATAGAGTTCAGCGACCTCATCTTTGCCTTCGACAGCATCCCGGCGGTATTCTCCGTGTCGCTCGACCCGTATGTGGTGTTCTTCTCCAACATCTTCGCCATCCTCGGCTTGCGTGCCATGTTCTTCCTGTTGGCAGCCATAGCCGACAGGTTCCGCTATCTGAAGCTTGGAGTGTGTGTGCTTCTGGTGTTTATCGGAGTGAAGATGCTCATCCATGAGTACTTTGAAATAGATGCCGTGTCGTCGCTCGTGTTTATCATCGGCGTGCTGGTGGTAAGCATCGGTGCATCGCTCGTAGTGAAGAAACAAGTAGACAAGTAGACAAGTAGACAAGTAGACGAGTTAACAAGTAGACAAGGAGGTTTGCATTACTTGTTTGATGTTTGCAAACAGCGATTATAAAGAAGAACTAACCTCCTCGTCTACTTGTCTCCTTGTCTCCTTGTCTCCTTGTCTCCTCGTCAACTTGTCAACTTGTCTCCTCGTCAACTGTCAAGTTAAAAACTTGACTCAGAAATTCACGCCGAAGTTAAGCGTCAGACAGCCGTTGTGTGATGTGTCAAACTCGTCGTGACAGATATTTGCAAGGCCGATGTCGTAGGTGATGTCAAAATAAAACATGTCGTATGCTGCGCCGCAGCCTACACGCAGTCCGCCATCAAAGCGCTTGAAGCAGTCGCTTGAGAACGAGCTTTCAGCCTCCCTCAGTCCGTAGTTCTTTATTTTTCCGCCCACTCCGCAGGCGAGGTATCCGCCGGCAAACGGCTGGATGGAGAAATTCTCATCAATAGGGTAGGCGTATTTCACAGTGATAGGCACCTCAAGATAATTCAGGTCGTAGGTCATCTTCTTTCCGTTTTCGATTTTTTTCTTGCCACCCTTCTCCGTATAGTACAGTCCGGTTTCGAGAAACAGGGGAGCTTTGTCGGAGAGAGCGATACCCGCTACGGCACCGATGTCCAGTCCCGTCTGGGAGTCGCCACCGTCAAGACAAGGGTCGTCGGAGTTTACTGTGGAGAAAGACGGACCGATACGCAGTCCGTAATAGTTTTCTCCCCGTTCATACATGTTCTTCCTTAGAGAGTAATCCAGGTGTCCGGTACGTTGGTTATAGTATCTGCTGTTGCGGTAAGCCTGTGCGTTAGCGGCAGCGCCTGTCAGTATCAGTACGGCCAGAGTCATTAGAATCTTTTTCATAATCGTATTGTTTTATTGTTATACTTATGTTTTCTGTCGCCAAAGTTAGTGCTTTCGGCAAACCCTTGGATGGGAATATCCCTAAATGATTGTGGGGAATTCTATATTGTAGGCGGAAAACGGTATAAAAACGTGCTTTATGCCAAAGATTCCATTCTTTATCATTATCTTTGCCGCATGTTTGTAGTTATACTCTTTATATTCTTGGGAATCGCCGCAGGATATGTCCTGCGGAAGAGATTTACTGGGGCTTGCGATACTGTGCAGACGTTGCAGGGGCGCCTCATAACGTATCTAATCTGGCTGCTGCTCTTTCTGCTCGGCGTGGAAGTGGGTGGCAACGAACAAATGATCAAGGCTTTGCCAACCCTTGGCGTAGAGGCATTGTTGATTTCTGTTGCAACGGTAGTGGGCTGCTGCTCGTTGGCATGGGGGTTATGGAAGATGACGGAAGGAAAGAGATGAAGGGCAGTCTGATAATCGTTGGATTCTTTATTCTTGGCATTCTGACAGGGAATGCCGGTTTCGTTCCGCAGCTTGTAAAAGACAGCAACGTGAGCTTTATGGCTCTCTGTGCGTTGCTCTTCTGCGTGGGACTCGGCATAGGTTTGAACCCAAATATGAAGAGCGACCTGCGTTCCATCAATCCACGCTACGCCTTGTTGCCGGTAGTCACCGTGCTCGGTTCGTGGGCTGGTGCCGCAGTGGTGTGGCTTGTGGTGAACAGAGGCTTTGCCGACTGTATGGCTCTCAGCAGCGGTTTTGCCTATTACTCCCTGTCGAGCATCTTCATTACCGAATACCGTGGGGCAGAGCTTGGCACGATAGCCCTGATGACGAATATAATACGTGAGATGATAACGCTGCTGCTATCGCCGTTGTTGGCACGTGTGTTCGGTCCGCTGGCACCAATAACGTCTGGTGGTGCGACGACGATGGACACCACGTTGCCGATAATCACCCATACCGTTGGCGAACGCTATGTGGCACTAAGCCTGTATCATGGCTTTGTGGTAGACTTCTCCGTGCCGTTTCTCGTCACGATGTGGTGTATGATGTAAAACGTAATTCGGTAACTTTCTCGTAGAAACTCGGTGACTTTCTCGTAGAAAGTCCGTAACTTTTGTGTCGTATCTATGTGACTTACTCCAGTACTCTTACGGAGACTACTCCAGTACTTACGGGAGATTACTGCAGTACTTCCGTAAGAGTACTGGAGAAGTCGGTAACTTTCTTCTTTTAGTAATATTGCAGTTGATACAAAGAGAGAGAGACAATCATTGCCTCTCTCATATTTATTAGGATGGAGGCAGATATTATATTGCTAATAGCCATCCGATAAATTGTTTGATAAGTGGCGAGTGATTTACCTTCACGTTCTTAATCTTTGTTTCAATGATGAAGTTTTTCATGCGGAGCCTGTAATCAGGATTGTGCAGCAAAAGCCATAACTCCTCATCTATGTAAGCATATTCAACATTTCTTCTTACCCAAGCAGTAGATGGAGAGGCGGTTCTTGTTTCGGAGTGGTTGTGAAAATTGAGATGCCACAACTCGTCTGTTTGCAAATAATATAACGGATAAGCGATATTTGTTTTCTCACTTTGTTTTGCAATTGTTGCATATTGCTCGAATATGCTGTTGTAAATGTCTTCCAAGTCCTCGAAAAGGAATCTGTTATATCGGAAAGTTCCGTTTTCAATTCCCCTTATTATTGAAAGAATGAGGACAGGCTTGGCGATTTTCTTTATACCGCTTCGTTTGATGTTGCCTTGCTTCATGTCTTTAATTTTCTTTGTATAGAAGTCAAAAGCAGATTCATAATTGAAAAATCGAATGATTTTATTATTCATAGTTTGTATAGCATTTAGTGCAGACATGTAACTTTATATAATTCAACCGCAAATTTACACAATTTTCATTAACCAAATCCTTCTGTCCCACCTTATTTTATATATAAGCAATAAAAAAACACGTGGATAAATTTACCGGATAAAGAATTTATTATTACTTTTGCAAAGCATTACATCCGCAGAAAGCCCGAAAGGGGAGAAGCGGGCGGGTGCTACTTATTGAAAAGAGCGTTTATCTGACGCTTGTTCTTTGCGTGTCCTAACTTCGCAACTTAAGACTTATTCGCAAAAGGATGAGACAATGATAGATGTTCACGGTAGGTGTATTGTATCCTATCGTGATTTGTTGTATATATACTAATATTGTGTGTATACAATTAGTCGCGTATGGGAATAATATATCCATACGTGGGCTTTCTGCATTGTCCTTCTCTGCGAATAGGGCAATGCGAAGGCCTGGACACGTGGGATGGGCAAGGACTGAATCCCCACGTTTTTCTTTTTTATAGGTGTATCTGATTTTTATATTCCGAGATTTGGGAGATTCTATCGGGAAAATAAGGAGATAGAATCAAGTGTACAAAATAACATGGGATAAGGAAACTGGTGGAGTGCTACTGCACTCGCGTATTGTGGAAGGCACTCTTGGTGTTTCCCCTCGCCCCGTGTTCTATGAAGAACTTGATTTGTTGGGGCTTGACAAATTGGGATGGAGTTATCCTCATGCCGAAGAGCCAATTATGTGGGCTGTGAACAAGCAGTATTGGTATCGTGGAGTAAGGCTCTTCGATGCCAAGGGTGCCAATATATATACTAAGCCTACACTTGAAATGCAGCCTGGTGTGGAGCCGATGGCTTTGGAACCAGTGGATGTCAAGACGATGCTTCAGCGCACATCAGAACTGATGTTTGTGCTGGAGAACGAAGCGATAGAGTTTATACGTGATACTTATTTGGCGTATGCAAAAGTCAACAAGACTTATGATAAGGCTGATGCCAACAAGCTCGACTTTGAAGCAATGGCAGAACGCGTGGAGAAGAAAAGCAAGCAAAGGATGGCTGTGGTTAAACAGGATTGTGACTCGTTCGACATCATGCCGCTTGCTACGGCAGAAAAAGAAGGCAAGCGTGTGTTGCTATCTACCAAAATAGACCGCTTTATAGCAAGTTTCTCTGGTGGGAAGGATTCGCAAGTGGTACTCGACTTGTGTACCCGTGCCATTCCTCCGACAGACTTCGAGGTGATATATAGCGATACGGGCTATGAACTGCCTCCTTCTCTCGCTCTTTACAAAGACGTGGAGGCGTACTATAAAAAGAAGTTTCCTTCACTCCGTTTCCTTACAGCCCGCAACCACGAATCGGTACTGAACTATTGGGACAAGATTGGCACACCAAGTGACAATCACCGTTGGTGCTGCTCAGTGATGAAGACGGCACCGTTGTACCGAATGTTGAAAGTTGAAGGCAACAAGCAAGCACATGTTCTGACATTCGACGGAGTGAGAGCGGAGGAGTCTGTAAGAAGAAGTGGATATAATCGAATTGGAAAAGGTGTTAAACATTCGACTGTTATCAATGCAAGTCCAATATTATCTTGGTCTTCTGTTGAAGTATTTTTGTATTTGTTCCGCTATGGCTTTCCAATTAATATTGCATACAGACGTGGTATAACAAGAGTTGGATGTATTATTTGTCTTTTTTCCTCTGAATGGAATGACATGGTGGTTAATCACACTTTTCATGAAGAACTTGAGCCCTTTTTGTCACGAATTGAAGACAATGTAAAACGTAACAAGGTACAGGATTTTAGAAATTATATTGAAGATGGAAACTGGAAACGACGAGCCGGCGGTCGTGACATTCATTCTTCCTCAGCTATTGACTTTTTGTCTTCAAAGCCAGACTTGAATGTCATGATGATTAAACCGCAGAAGCATCCTTTAACATGGATTAGCGCTATTGCTCCATTTACAGGTTCTGAAAAACAAGGAGAACTCAAATACAGGAATGAAGTATACTCATACAATTGTGAAAATAATGGTGATGTTTATAGTTTGTCTTTCAAAAATACGGCAAAAAGTTTAGCGTTGCAAGGATTGATAAAAAGGGCTTTGAATAAGGCTACATTTTGCATAAATTGTGAAGCTTGTGAAGTGGAATGTCCGACAGGTGCATTATCTATTTTACCAAAAGCCGAAATAAACACTAATAAATGTATCCATTGTGGAAAATGCCTAAATTTCCATGAAACTGGATGTATTGTAGCTCATTCATTAAAAATAACAGAAATACCAAAGAATAAAATGAAACTGATTAGTTATAATAATTTTGGATTACGTGAAGAATGGTTAGACTACTATATGTTTAATCATGACGATTATTTTCAGACAACAGATCATGGACTAAATGTTAAGGAGCAGTTGCCAAGTTTCGTAAAATGGCTTGTTCAGGCTGAAATTCTTTCTGATACAAAGAAAAGAGAAATTACCCCATTTGGAAAGTTGCTTATCGAAATATATGAGAACAATCCAAGTTTAGTATGGCAAATTATTTGGATAAACTTGACGTACAATTCTCCTATAGCACATTGGTATTCACAGAATGTTTCTTTCGGAAGCAATTTCACTGATGCTGATTTGAGAGAAGGGGTAAAGAATGATTATTCCAGTGACAGCACAACAACGATAAAGAATGTTGTGTATGCTCTCACTCGTACATTTAAGGAGAGTCCTATAGGTGAGGAACTTGGTCAAATGACAAAGGTTGACAAGAACACATATACTCGGTCTGGATTTTCAGATATTGAGGTGGAAGCAGTTGCATATTCATTATACAAATATGCACAGATAAAGGAAAGCAACTTGATGAGAGTTTCCGACTTTTACAAAGCTGATGAAAAGGACGGAATATATAAGGAATTTGGTATTTCAAAAAGTGATTTGGAAAAGAAATTGCGTTTTCTTTCTTCTGATAGTCACAGAGTATTGGTGGCAGAACTAAATATGGGTTTGGATCATATTACACTAAGAGATGATTTAACTCCTGAAAAAGCTTTAGAGACATTAGCGAAATGAAAGCATTACTTGTTACATACACAGATATGATTCTTTCTTTAACATTGGGTAATTATAGAGGACGGATTTCGTTATCAAAGCCACTATACCTTTTGTCTTTGATTGAATGTGTCAAGTATGGTAAGTTATGCTGTAATAAATTTGGCTTAGATGATGTTTGCTTACAACAAATGTTTGTCTCACAATATGAGAAGGTCTATGGTGAGAAAAAATGTTGCTTGTCAACATTTCTTAAACCATTTTATCATCTTGCAAGTTCTCCATTCTATCATTTAATATGGAAGCGTGACTTTGAGTCTCCGAGTATGTCATCCTCTCCTTCTGCCAAATATCTCCGCGAGAATCTTCTCTATGCAAAATTGGACGATGAGCTATGGGAACTATTACAAGACGCAGAGAATAGGGATTATATCAAACAGAACATCATCAGTCGATACCTGACAAAATAACTATAACAAACCAATCATACGCTTATGGCTACTAAGTATGACGATATAATAAAGCTACGTGGTGGCAAGGCCGCCTACGACATAGCAGAAGAAAAAAAGGGTGAATGGGTTTCGTTCATCCCCAATGAACAATTTAACAACGTGTTGCGTACGGTCATAAAGAGTGTGCGTGGAAACGACATTGACAACCACAAGAGTTTTTGGATAAATGGTACATACGGCACTGGCAAGAGCCATGCAGTGGCAGTAATCAGTCACTTGCTGGGTGATGCTGTGGAGGATATTCGCGACTGGGTGGACTATGAATATAAGGATGCAAAGTTTGCCGCCATCCGCCAAGCTATCTATTCGCTTCGCGAAACGAAACGTTTGCTCACGGTCAATGTGTATGGACTGGGAGCAATGACACATCCCGGAGACTTGGCTCTTGTGCTTCAGAAGGCTGTGACAGAAACGCTTCGTAAGCACAAGATAGAGATTGCCGTACCTACGGATTATGAGAACTATATTGAGCAGATACAGCAGAATCCGGAGATTTGGAATCATCTTATAGATACGCATACCGCCCTTTCGTCTGTAGTATCCGACAGCGATCAGCTGGCGAATGGCTTATCGACGGGAGATCTTGGTATTTTCCATCGTGTGAGTGATACTCTGCGCGAGGCTCAACTGGATATCCGTCTGAACAATGATAACATAAAACAATGGCTTGGCGAGGTGGAAGAACGTCTTATAGAACTTGGAACTTACAATGGACTGCTTATTGTTTGGGACGAGTTCACCGATGTGATGACCGACGCTATTGGTGTGCCCGTACTAAAACAGCTGCAGGAGGTGGCACAGAAGTTTATGAATGAAGATAGCAATTCATACATGTTCCTCATCTCTCACCCATCAGCCTTTAACGGCATAGACACGGAACAGCTGAAGCAGACCGATGGACGCTATCACCGCATGAAGTATAACATGGAGTCGGTGTCGGCATTCAAGATTATGTCGCGCAAGTTTGAAATCATCGACGAGGAGCGACATACGCAGATGTGCCAGCAATTCTATACGATGAATTCGCAGTTGCTTGATATTTTTACCGCTACCAGCAACGACCAGCAGTCCACTCGCAAAGACCTTTTCAATCTCTACCCTCTGCATCCGGGCACAGCTAATCTTGCCACCCACTATGCCACTGTGGTAGGTTCGTCCAGCCGAAGCGTGTTCGAGTTCTTGGGACAGAATGACTCCATACGAGAGTTCCTTGACAGCGAAGAACATTTCCTCAACCGCGACACCATCACGGCAGACTATCTGTGGGATTATGTGCTGAAGGTATTCCAAGATGATGTGACCAACTATGGAGCCGTGACGGAACGCTACAACTCATACAAGCTACAGGTCAGCAATGAAGGTGCAGCCTATTTTGCTGTATTTAAGGGAATATTGTTGCTCAACGCCTTCAACAATGTGTCGGGAGAGAACAACAACGGACTGGTAACACCATCGGAGGACAACATACATGCCCTGTTTGCTGGAACACGTTATGACAGTGAGGTGGACACAGTGCTACAGTGGTTCAATGAACAAGGCATCATACAACGTGCGCCAGGCGGATTGTACTCAGTACAGTTCTCTGCCCTGCCTTCAGGTGAGATAGAAGAAAAAAAAACAGAGATGCGCAATGTGCAGTATCGCTTTACAGAGCAGATACTTAATTTCTCAGATGCAGCCAGCACGGCTTTTGAGAAAAAGATGATGCAGAAAGTGATACGCCCATATGGATTCAAGTTTTTCTCCGACCATCAGAACGAAGCCGTGCTCAGAAGCCAAATTAAGAATGCACGAAAGGATACGAAGACGAGCGCCATGTTCTTCGCTCTGCTGATGGCAAGAAACAACGCTGAACTTGGCGTGCTGCGCAGTTTTGCAGAGAAATGTGCCGAAGACGAGAACGACAAAGACCTGAAGAATATTGTGTATCTTGTGTTTGACGAGGTGTTTACCGATGCTAAGTATGAGCAGTTTATAGAATATCAAGCCAACTATGCATGTGCCAGCAGCCATGGATTCCTTGACCAGCAGAAAGTACACCGCGACCATGCTGTGTCGATGGTAAAGGAATGGATGGACAGCGTGCAGCGTGGCAATGCTGTTGTATATATAAACGGTGAAGAAAAGCAACCTATTTCAGTGAAGCATCTTTCAAGCATTGTCAATAGTGTGATATCTCCGACCATATTCCCGTATGGTCCGGATGCTTGCGAATTGTTGCGCCAAAAGTCACCATCAACATTCTGGCGCCAGCAGAACTCTAAAGAGATTGTGCGTACATTCATCTTTGCCACTTCAAAGGACGAACTGACAACTATAACCGCTCAGATGCGCCCTATACAATATCTTGTACAAGAGTGCTTGGATGACAACATGGAGTGGAAGGACGATGTGCCAGAGAACCATCCGTTCAAGGTTGTATATGACAAGGTACAGAGTATCATCAAGTATGCAGACAAGAGTCTTCCATTCAACTTTGATGACAAGTTTTCTGTTTTGCAGAAGCCCCCATACGGCTTATACGGTAGTTTTGCTCCAATGGCAATGATGGCTTTTGCCCTGAAGCCTTGGGCAAACAAAATATTCGATATGCAGGGCAAGCCACGCGACAAGAATGCATTGATTGACGATATCGTGTGGCTGTTCAAGGTGTGGGACGACAAGAAATCGAACAGTAAGCTGAACTTCAAGTTCCAGACTCCCGAGGAAGGCAAACTGTGCAAAGACCTCATATCGCTTTTCAAGCTGAACAACAAGAACAATGACTATTCGGATGTGACCAGTCTGAAAGATGCCCGCTATGCCATTACATCAGAGTTTCTTGGCAAGAAAGGATATCCGCTGTGGACGGTGAAATACGCCTCGGAAGCTGCTTTTGCCAGTTTGCCAGTCATGCTGAACATTACGGATGAAGAGCGCAGACTGATAGACAATATCGTCACCATCTGTATGGAACGCGACCTGCGGAATCCAGCGTTGGTAAAGGATACTATAGACCTCATCTCTGAACTGAGGTTCGAGATGAAGAACATCCTCAATGTGGATGCAGCCTTCTCTGATGGCTTTAAGAATTATCTGATGCAGCTTGACTTCATCAACATACAAGAAGATGAAGTGGATGACGTGAAGCACTTCATCGAGCAAAATCTACAATCAACAGTAGGTTACTGGACGGAGGAAGAAGTAGAAAAGAAAGCCTTGCAGTGGAACTCTGCCAGAAATTCTTCTGCAAACGGTCAGCAAGCAACAAATGGCAATGGTTGGCAGCAGAACAATGGTTGGCAACAAAGCAACGGCATGGTTTCAGAGCCTCCTGTCAATAATACTGTACAAACATCCTATACGGATTCTAACGCATTGGAGGAGAAGCGCAAGCAAGCAAAAAAGCACATTTCAAGCATTGTTTCCCTTGATGATGCAAAGGCTCTGCTTACCCGACTGTGTGACGAATGTGGAGAGTGGCTGTTGGACAAGATAAACGGTTAAATCTATGTATAAGGAGTTTGGTACATTGGAAGACCTCTGTCATGAAATAGAGGTCGACAAACTTTGGACGGGAGCGGAGAGCAGTCTCCGCAACCGCTATCCAATACGTTTTGTATTGTTTGAGAATTTTGGCGACTTTGGCGATTTCGTGCAAGTGTGCCAAGACCATGACGTGTATGTGCAAAGCATAGAAAAATGGATGAAAGACGGACAGGACGACAAACTTATCACCTATTCGCAACTTGCCGCATTATTCGAGACTTACATTAAAAGTCTGCCTGCAAACGATTTCGTCATCGCGCCATTTTCGGAGATAACAAGATTCTATGACAATGCACATTACGCTGAGTTTGATTCGTTGCTGAAGACAATACGTCTTATCCAATCACCGGAAGAAGCCCAACATGATCACCAGCGTATATACGTGCCTGTTATCGGTATGCAGAGCAAGGTGAGCAAATTCAAGGACGATCCAAATATCCACATATGGGAATACCACTCTGGGACAGAGTATGACAACTATCACCTGATTCTTACGAAGGGAACAACATACGGTGTGAAAGGACTTGAAGAACATTATACGCTGTGTGAAGACCTACGCCATTGGATTGCCCTTTGGAAAAATGTGGGTGCCAAGATAAAGCCGCAGATTATTTGTACATCAAAGTGTATTTTCGCCAACAGTAATAATGCCCAGCCAGACAATGCCTTCAAGTATACGATTTGCAACAATGCGTTTGAATTCTTGACCAAAGGACTCCGTATTGATTTTGGCAAATTGAATGCAAGAGAAGAAGATATGCCGTATTGGGAAGAATTGGCTTCCAATATTGATGTGGCAGATTTTGATTTTGACGCTTTTGTCAATCAACGGTTCAATACATCAAGTTTGAATGAAGAGAATGCCTTTGTGCAGACATGGTTTGAATATAGGGATGAGTTTTCACGCTGGCTGCTGAAAACTTATTTTGTATGGAAAACAGAGGAATGCAATTATCTCATTAGGGTCTTGGAGAACGTTGCCTCTTTGGGCTCGTCAGATTTGTTCTCACAAATAGCTACCCAAATCTTTGAAGAGCCTCTTGACGAGACCAGTATTAGCCAACGTTTGGCTCTGCTTAGAGAAGCAAAAAGACAGCATGTGCAGATAACGAGTTTGGCAGAACAAAAGGTTAAGGCAAAGTTGTCGGCAATGGCTGCTGATCCAGAACGTGGACCATTGTTTGCGATGAAATATATGTCACCACTCACTTTGTCAGAACAATGTCTTATGACGGAATGGGTTGGTCACGGAAAGATAGAAAAGAACTATATAAAGATTCTTTTCCCTGAATTGTATGCCTATTTGTTGCCTTCAAGTGTGAAAACAGAGAAAGTCAACGGTTGGATAAATGAATATTTCCAGGAATATTGTCTTTCAAAAGTGGGGAATAGTCAAACAGAAAACCTGACAAACAAGCTCAAGGAACTTAATGCTTCACAAGTCAGTTTTGAGACATGGCGCAATGGTTTCAAGACTGTAAAGACATTCATGCACAACAGGCAGGATATTGACATTTACTATTGGATAGACGGGCTTGGTGTAGATTGGATTCCATTCATAACACGAGTTATTGAAAAACACAAGGCAGATGGAGTGTTCTTGAATGAAATTTATGTCGCAGCTTCAGAATTGCCTACAGTCACTTCCGTAAACAAGACGAAGTTGGATGAGATGGCAAATGGCAAACTGGAGAAAATCGGAGATGTTGATAAGTTTGCGCATACGCCGAAAAAATATCCTGCATACCTTATTGAGGAGTTTAGAATTGTAGAAGATGCTATTTCGAAAGTTCTCTCGCTGTACAATGGCAAGAAGATAGCATTTGTCTCTGATCATGGAGTCAGCTATATGGCACAGTTCGGAGCTGGACTTAACCTCGCAGGCGTGGAGACAGATCATGCTGGACGTTGTGGACATTGGCTCAAAGGATCTGCTCCGGCAGACAATAACTACGTTGTTTTGGATGATGGCCAGACGCTGTGCTCATTGAATAACAACTCTCTTTCCGCCAAAACGCCAATGGGACAGGGTGCTCATGGAGGCGCAACACCTGAAGAGGTACTTGTACCTATCATAATTGTTTCCAGTCAAAAAAATGCAAATGTATATTCTGCGAAATTGCAGTCAAACGAAATTTTGGCAAGTAGCCCCATAGTGAGATATACAATAAAGGGTCTCAGTAGCATAGATACTCCTATTGTGACATATAATGGTATTGACTATGTACTTCAGAATATGGGTGGAGATGTTTATGAGAGTGAGCGATTGAATCTTGTCAACACTTCTACAAGAATAATCCTGCATATAGGAGATTTTAAACAAACAGACAATCTGAGCATCAACACAGGTGTCCAGGAAGACGACTTATTCGGATTTTAAATTATGCAAGCAACTGTCACACAAAAGCTTCGGGAGCAGTTTTCCCCGATGGCTATATATAAAGACCCGGCATCAACAAACAGCTTGTTTGCTGGGCGAAACCTTCCGTCATTTGTAAAAGACTTTATTCTGAAGCGATTTATCAATGTGGATGGAAGTGTCAACCGTGCTGAGTTGACCAATTTCCTTGATATGGTAATACCGCAAAAGCAAACAGAAGTAAAAGACCGTTTGGCTTCTGGTGAGGAGTTGACTTTGCTCACACGTTTTATCATCTACATAGATTTGGTAAAAGGTGTGCGCAGATTTGGAATTCCAGATCTTGGTATCAAAATAAATGAAGGACAAATACCTGAGTACGTTTACAAAAATCATCAAGGTGAACTCGTGGATGGCGAGAAATGGGGAATTATAAAACTTTCTGTACTTCCAGATGAAGATGGAAAGAAAAATCATGTTGAGATGGTTGACTACAAACCATTCAAGCCTTACCGCAGTGTTGATATTGATTACTTGCGAAACGCTCGTGCTGTTTTCTCTACGGAGGAGTGGATAGATGTGCTTTTGTCGTCTATGGAATATGAAGCCGATGGTTTTGAGACAATGACACAGAAGATGGAGTTTTTGACACGTCTTCTTATTTTTGTCGAGCCTCGATTGAATGTTATAGAACTTGCTCCAAAAGGAACGGGTAAGTCATTTGTGTTTGGAAACCTCTCAAAGTATGGATGGCTTGTGAGTGGTGGTAAAGTTACACGTGCCAAACTTTTCTATGACAAAGCCAAGCAGCAGAATGGCATCATCAAGAACCATGATTTCACTGCCTTTGATGAAATTCAGACAATCATTTTCCAAGAACCGGCAGAGATTCAGGCTGCTCTCAAATCGTATTTAGAGTCTGGTAAAACAACGATAGACAACAATGAATTCAGTTCAGAGTGTGGGCTTATGATAATGGGCAATATACCTCTTAACGAGCAGCGCCGACCTTTGAACTACCGATACTTTGATTCTTTGCCACAGTCATTCCGCGAATCTGCTTTACTTGACCGTTTCCATTGTTTTATTGAAGGTTGGCACTTGCCTCGTATCAACAAAGGCATTATTTACAAAGGGTGGACATTAAATGTAGAATACTTCTCTGAAATACTACATTCGCTTCGCACTCAAAATGTATATGGACTATTGTTTGACGAATTAGTGGGATGTGACAAAAATGCTGATACACGAGATTTCAATGCTGTCAAACGTATGACCGTTGCTTATATGAAACTACTATTTCCGCATTGGACTCATGCAGAAGATGTTAATACGGATGACTTTGACACATATTGCTTGCAGCCGGCAATACGTCGACGTGGAATAATAAAGGAACAGTGTCATTTTATAGATGTAGAGTTTAAGACAATTATGCCAAATTTTTGGATAAAAATAGACAATACAAAAAGCAATGTTGGTGCTGTCGAAAACCGGTTATTTTAAAAGAATTATCAATATAATACTTTAATAAAGAATCAAAGCATATGACAAAAAAAACAAAATTTATCCTGACGTTTGTAGCTGGAATTATTACTGGCATTATTATGCTTTTTGCTTTAGGATATATAATGTCAATGAGTAAAAGTGAAGCGGAGTGTGTGGATGACGATATTGTTATGTTCGACAAACCGCAAAAAACTATCAATGCGAATGTTTTCGTAGTGATGCAAGTGCTACCCAACGGTAGTGCTTTAGCAATTGTTGATGGAAACTTTGATAACTATGGTACAACTGTGTTGTTTCTTGCAAAGGATGGAAAATCATATTATGATGACCAAAGGATTCGTGTGCCTTCAAATAAATGTGTGAAACCAATAGGAGTGTTCCGCTACATGACACAAAAGAATCAGGAGAAGACTGTTCCGGTTGTGGAATTCTTCGATAAATAGCAATTCTCTCATGTTGACTTTTATGTTGTAAGCAAGGAATGTGTATATAAAAAGACTTTGCTTTATACTTATTCTGTAAACACTAAATAATAATAAAAGTGTAACAAAAGAGATTGAAGATTTATAGCAATAAATTTATCTATGGGCAATCGTAGATTCTGTATAAAACAAGCCCCATACTTTTACCTTAATAACAAAAGTATGGGGCTTGTTCTTATTTTAAGTGATATTACTTAACCTCTATATTCCTCATCACCTTAGCCTCCTGTTCAGGAGTAGTCTTTGGAATGGTGATTGTAAGGATGCCGTTGGCAACGCTGGCACTAATCTTGTCGCGGTCTACATCATCCGGCAGAGTGTAGCTCTGCTCGTAGTTGCCATAGGCAAACTCGCGGCGCAGGTAGTGTATGTGGCGAGACTTGTGGTTGTCCCTGTTCTCCTCCTTGTGTTCCATCTTGTTCTCGATGGCAACATGAAGAAGTCCCTCGTTGGTAACGTTAATGCGCACCCATTCCTTTTCCAGTCCAGGAACTGCCATTTCCATAATATAATCTTCGGCTGATTCCTTCACGTTGAGTGCCGGAGTCGTAGTGTTGCGTTGCGGCATCTGCTCTGTGCCGGAAAGTGAGTCATCAAAGAAATTGTCTAACCAATTAGAATAGTTGTTTCTGCGAATCATAAACATAGTGAATACCTCCAAATTTTATTTTTCTCGTCCTCCCTTCACCATGTGGATCCGTCGGGACTTCTGATTGTTGTTTTATGTTTTTTTTTCTTGCTTTAAGCTTCAATGCTTTCGGCTTTCATTAAGGCATATCGCAACATGTGTGCCAATGGCTTTGCAATGGTTTGTGTCTGACAATTTGTACGTTTTACGACTCGTAAATATGAAATAATGTCAGAATGGTGTCATGATAGCGCAAAGTTTTTCTCTATTTTATATATATTTAATCTGTCTTTTTGTTTCGTGTTATTCTGTTTTTTCATACTTTTGCATCTATAGAACCATATAAAAAATACAATGACTATGGAGAATAAAGAAAAGATTGCAGGAAAACTTCCTTCTGAATGTACCACGATTATCGTGGGGGAGGAACAGAGTGTGGACGGGGCGAGATATTTGTGCCGCTCAAGTGATTTCGACGCTTTGATGGCTATCAACGTGGAGATACACAGGGATACCGACGACGGACCGGAGGAGTTCGTGGCGAAGGATAGTAAGTTCCGTTGTCCGCTGCCGAAGAAAGCCCTCGGTTATACCGGTTTGCCGGACTATACATATCCGGGAGAGTGGGGCAGCGCCGGATATAACACAGCCGGAGTGGGAATGAGTTCCACAGAGACTATCTTCAGCAGTGGGAAAGCTCTTGAGGCTGACCCGTATGTGGAGGACGGACTGGCGGAGAACTGTACCTACAATATCGTTCTGCCTTATGTGCATACAGCACGTGAGGGTGTGGAGAGACTGGGAGCGCTGATTGAGAAATACGGGTCGGCGGAAGGTTTCGGCATCGGTTTTATTGATGCCAAGGAGACATGGTATCTGGAGAATGCCGGAGGACACAGATGGCTGGCGTGCAGGATGCCGAAGGACAAGTATTTCGTGACCGGAAACCAAAGCCGCTACCGCGAGTATAACCCCGACGACAAAGAGAATTTCCTGGCATCGGCAGACTTGATAGAGTTTGCTGAGAAGAACGGGTTGTACAATCCTGCCGACGGCGAATTTGATTTCCATGAGGCTTATTCGAGAGACGAGAAGCTCGACACTACATATAATTATCCGCGCGTATGGGGACTGCAACAGATGTTCTCGCCGGCAATAAAGAATGATGTAGCGAAAAACACTTTCCCCGTGTTTGCCGAGGCTGAAAGGAAAATATCCCTTGCAGACCTGCGCAAGGCTTTCCGCTTCCACTATGACAATACCGACCACGACCCTTACCTCCACTCCAACGGCAAGGAGCCATACCGCCCCGTGAGCATCTTCCGAACCACGCAGACGCATATCATGCAGGTGCGTCCGGAGCTGCCGGCGGCTATCGGCGAAGTGACCTACGTGGCATTTGGCATGGCAGACCTGAGCGTGTTCATCCCGTTCTATCAGGGTGCGACAGAGACGGACGAGAGGTATACATATCGCGCCAACGGCGAAAGCGATGACTATTCCGCTTATTGGACCTTCCGTAAGATTGCCGCCCTGGGTATGACCGACTACAACTATTTTGCCCCGATAATAAAGAAGGCGTATCTTGAGCTTGAGGCGGAGTTTGACGAGACGCAGCGGAAGATAGAGAAGGAATATCTCGCCACATACAAGAATGCTCCCGACAACGCCGTTGAGGCTCTCACGGCTGCCGCCATCGCCATGCAGAAGCGTGCATACGACTTCAGCAAGCAGCTGCTCAACACTCTCTTCACCCATCTTACGAAGAAGGTGCAGGAGGAATACCTGTTTCATGGGGCATAAAGATTTGGTGTTGGTGAATGCTCTTCGGGAAGAATAAGGAACATAGAAGAAGATTCTTATAGTTTGACATTATTTTACCATATATGGAGCACAGATAAGATATAAAGCTGTAATTTTGCAAGCAGATAAACAGAAAACGATAAGAAGATTATGGAAACAGGACAGAGACTTCCGGAAATTCTTGGTAAAGACCAAGATGGTAAACAATGGACTTTGACAGACGTGAAAGGCCGCAAACTTGTACTTTATATCTATCCGCGCGACTCTACTCCGGGATGCACCAACGAGGCTTGTAATCTGCGCGATAACTATGAGCGTTTTATGGCTGAGGGGTATACCGTAATCGGAGTGAGCACACAGGACGAGAAATCACACAAGAAATTCATAGAGAAGAATTCCTTGCCCTTCCCGCTCATTTGCGACACGGAGAAAAAACTCGTCACAGCACTCGGAGTATATGGTGAGAAGAAAATGTACGGCAAGGTTACCATGGGCGTGTTTCGCACAACCTTCATCGCCGACGAGAATGGTATCGTTACTCGTATCATAGGTCCGAAGGAAATAAAGGTGAAGGAGCATGCGGCACAGATTCTTGGAGATTAAACAACTGGCGGTTGCACGTTTTGCATAAACAAACAGCTTGTTAGTCGTTATATGACAACGCTAAACATACAATACTATAATTCGCCTTGCGGAGAAATCGTGCTCGCATCCACAGAGGATTGTCTCTGTCTGTGTGACTGGTACGGACATCCGGGTGCCGAGCGCAACATGCGCCGGCTGCAACGTGGCTTCAAAGCAGAATTTCATGAAGCTGCGTCTGACATACTTATGCGTACAAAAGCGGAACTTGACGAATATTTCGGTGGCAGACGCCGGACTTTCGACATTCCGCTTTTTACCGTTGGTACCGACTTCCAGAAGAGCGTATGGCAGGTCTTGCTTGAGATTCCCTATGGCGAGACACGCAGCTACATGCAGATAGCTGAGCGTATCGGCAACAGGAATGGGGTGAGAGCTGTGGCGCAGGCTGTGGGAGCCAACGGAATAAACATACTCATACCGTGTCACAGAGTAATTGGGGCAGACGGCACTCTTACTGGATTTGCCGGAGGATTGGATGCCAAAAGAAAACTGCTTGAGGCGGAAGGGATTTTTTTCCCTACTAAGGTGCCACACCATTCTTCCCAGCACTATGGCTAAAATTATGGTGCAAAGGTACGAACAAATGAAAATGCTACAATGGTATAAACGCGGAGCCGCTT
>OOCQ01000035.1_pt1 | contig 102100 bp, 80 predicted proteins | sample 1671121 | NCBI WGS metagenome assembly OOCQ01 (sample SAMN06348124, study PRJEB24527) | human gut metagenome | biome: human gut; feature: ankylosing spondylitis patient; material: feces | host: Homo sapiens | place: China | collected 2015-10 | reverse complement strand
AGAAGGCCATAGATTCCAAGTTTCCAAAGGGACTTCCCTATTCGACACTTGTGACTGACAGACATCAGAGCTACTTCAGGATGAATGTTAAGGACCATCAGGTCTGCCTGGCTCATCTTCTTAGGAATGCAGAGTATCTGAACGAACTGGATCCAAACCAGAACTGGTCACGGAGATTCATCCATCTGATAGAACACTCTATAAATCTCAGAAGAGAGGACAACATTACCTCTAGAAAGATAAAGATACTGAAGACAAAGATGAAGAACCTCTTGGGTGAAAGCCTCACGCATTTAGATAACGAGTTTGAGAAATTCAAGAGGGGTATCCTTAAAGTCAAAGACTACCTATTTACCTTTCTCTCCAATCCAAGTGTGCCTTACGAGAACAATGCCAGTGAGCGGGGAGTTAGGAAAATCAAGATAAAGCAGAAAGTCAGCGGTTGCTTCCGAACAGACAGCGGTGCCGATGATTTTGCCAAGTTGCACTCCATTGCTGAAACTGCTATGAAGAACGGAAATTCTAAATTCAATGCAATTCTTGCTGTAGTACAACAGTAAGACGATTACTCATGCCCATAGGGGTGCTGAGTAGTTACAGAAAGGTTGAGGTTGTAGAAAAGCAAGTCAATGAAGTTTTCCTTCTCACCAATCTTCAAGCGATATTCTTTCCCAACATATGCAAAACCAGTACCAAGTTCGGTTAGGAAAGTAGTGATGTTGTTGAGCAAAGCATCTTTCAGGATTCGCTCATTATACGACTTAGTGATTCCTGTGAATCCAAAGTTGTAGGGATCCTTAGTCAACTCTTGCGCCAAATCGCTATCTTCACTTGGCAATGTCTGTTTGAAATTTGTCAAAGCTTTGCCTTGTCGTTCGTATAATCCAGTTCCGATAAAGTTGAGTAGCATATTGCGGCTCCAGCCATTCGCCACTGTTTGGCGAACATAAAACAACGCTTTTTCTGGATTAGATAAAAACTTGTCTATCAGCAGCATATGATGTCCCCAAGGAATAGAAATTATATCTTTCCAAATTTGGTCAGCAAGTTGCTGACCAAATTCGTTTTTCGGATTTGTGCCAGCAACTTGCTGAATATTTTTGTTATTTTGAAATTGGTCAGCAAGTTGCTGACCAAATTCAAAATAAGGCTGATACATACAGAAAAAATTCTTCATGTACTTTAAATTACCAACAGAAAAACAAGTCGCCTTAGGATTTGCTTCTTTCAAATCACGACTTAGATTTTTGAAGAATTTACTCCCCCACCGACTTTCTGCTTTCATGGCAACAATATCCCTACCCAAACTCCAGTAGAATCTGAGCATCTCGTCATTCACCTTGATCGAAGCCTTGATTTGACTTTGACGATAACGTTTGCTAAGCTCTTGCAACCAAAGGGAATAATCTTGATCTAAGATATTAATAGACTTATCCATACACTCTTTATTTTTTAATGCAAATATAATGATTTATTTTAAGACAGAGGCAGTCTTTGATGATTCTTTAACATGATATAACTAATAGCTACTTTCTGGCTATTTTCTTAACGTGCGGAGCATTGAGCTGTACGTTTACACGACTGTAAACATACAGCCACCAAAGTATCGATGTACGACATAACAGGATATGGACGTACGACCAAGGCGTATGAAACCGTACGCAGGGCAGACGCATTAAATTGCGCTGCCCTGCTATGGTTTTGTCCCGACAAACCTATAAGAGTATTCCGATTATCCTATAATATTTTCCTCGCTAACAAATATGCTTAGGTACATATATCACCAACCCTGATGACATTCAAGTAACTCTATTTTGAATATCAAAGTAGAATAATACTACAAATAAAAGTATAAAGGGAGGGCTCACAAAAGACCCCTCCCTAAATAAATGTTTAGTTGCAAGTCTCCTCACAAATCACCTCTTAGTAACGACTAGAATAGTGAGACGAGTGAGAACTATGCGAGCTGTGAGAACTGTGAGAAGAATGAGAACTATGCGAATAGTGACCCGCAAGAGAACTCTTCACCATGTCTATAGCTTTCTGCAAAACTAAAGGCTGGTTCTTCTGCTTCTCGATTTGAGCTGTTTCGTCATCATTGCCCAACACGTTCATGATGTTATCAGAAACGTTGGCGCAATAACTCGTTGTAGCAATAAATGCCGAAACAAGCAAAAACATTAGTCTCTTCATTGATACCTCCGTTTTTAAAGTTTGACAATATAGTTAACAATTCACTCTGTACATGAATCTGTACATTCGATTTTATGGATATGCGTACTTATGTTATTATTGTTTGTTGAGAAAAATCCCCCACATTCATTTTTAAGGACGCATCCATTGCAAACAGGAAGATAGACATCTTTCCATTCGCTAATTGATTGCTTTGCAAATGGGCGCAATTCTGGTGGAAGCACACATAATTGAGCATTGTAGATATAAGTCGTTATATCTCTGTCGTTCAATAGAAGCACAGCTTCTCTCAGCTCATTATTATAGCTATATGGATCTATCCACAAGTCTTTTAAATTCGTCTCTGCCAACCCTGTTGTTTCCATCTGCATAAAAGCTACTTGTGTGACAAATGGGAAATTATGATAGATATAATCAGCCAACTGTGGCAATCTCTTATAGGTCTGTTTGTGGATAACCACCCTCAAGCCTATCTGTTGTCCGAACTGTGCCAAATTATACAAACCTTGAACCGTTTTGTAAAACGTCTTAGCTCCTACTATATGATTATGGATAGAAGCAATATCTGAAAAGATAGGAATGTCTATTTGTAAATCATGATGGTTGCAAGCTGCTAACTTTGCAGCGTAGTCAATATCAGCAAATTTCACTCCATTGGATAGTATGCTTATGGCAGCTTTAGGACATGATTTTTTTATTTGGCGTATAATCTCAAATAATCTGTCACCAATCATAGTTGGCTCACCACCAGTAATTCCGACTTCTTGTGTATTCTTATCGAACAATTTAATCAAATTCAGATTAAAATCAGTTCTGTCCTTCTCTTGCTGCACTGGAGGTTGAGGACACATGATACAGCGATGATTGCAACGAGCAGTAGCAAAGATTGCATTGGATGCAGAATTGATTTCATATAGAAAACACACCTCTCCATTAGGGGATATGTTTATCACATCACCTTCGTTGAAGTCAGAAATGTTGTCAACTTTTATACGTGGTGTAGATATCTTGTCTGAGAAATCATGTGCTGAAATGATAGCCTTGTAACCTTTAGGCGTATTCTGCTCATTGGTCACAAGGATATATGCTGAACGGTTAAATATATTTTTACCGCTAAGTGTTACTCGTCCAAGAAGTTCCTGTGCGTTAGAGTTGTATAACGAATTTAATTGTTTCATATCTCACTATTTTATCCAAGACCAAAATATTCTATTTATCTCGGGATCATGTCTTTGAAGAAGTTCAAAGAGATAATGCATAATGGCTTTATTCTTCTTACACATCTCGTTTGTAGGACGATGACCAACCATATCTCCTTGCTCTGACATGTTTCTTACTGGGTCTGCACCACAGTAAGGTTGGAATACGCATTCTGCGCACTCCGGCAAGCATTCATTACAAGCATTACTGATTATCTTATGCAGTTTTTCTCCATTGAACATGCATTGGTATGAATCTTCATTTACATTGCCAAGTCTGAAATAATAGTTTTTGAATCGAGCCATCATTCTTCCTTCGTCAGCAACGTACACGCTGCCATCATAATCATATATTGCTCCAGCTATGCCAACACCTGCAGGAGATTGCAAGTCAACAAAGCCTGTCGCAAAAGGAGTCAGAATCCTGCGAAGAAGCAAGGCTGCATACCCCTCAACAAAGAATGTTCCTTTCTTGTTGAGTTCTATGATATAGTCCAACCCCTCTTTGTAGTTTTTTACAAAATCTTCTATCGGATAGGCTATCTTTTCCTTATGCTGTTTTGCAAAACCATAAGGGTTTAATGCCCTTAGAAAGATATTATGGAAACCTAATCTGATGTATTCATCTATGATGTCCTTGAATCTTCCGAGGCTATACTTTGAAGTTGTCATTAAAGCGGATGCACATTCGTCATCTCCCCAAATACTACGAATCATCTGTAGATTTTTCTCAAAGATAGCGTGGTGGTCAAGGTTCTTGTTTTGGAGAGGTCTGTTAGTGTCATGCAAATCCTTAGGACCATCCAAAGATGTAGAAATCATACAATTATGTTTCTTTAGATACTTGACCATCTTCTCGTTGAGTAAAGTAAGATTTGTACAGATGACAAATTCCAATTCACGTTTCTTGAATAGGTTTTGCCATTCAGCCTCTTCTATGATATACTTCACCATTTCAAAATCGGTCGAAGGGTCACCACCTTGGAATTCAATTTTGATACATGGAGAAGGAGACATGAAGATAGTTTTGATAATATTCTTTGCCGTTTTCTTGGTCATATCGGCAGAATGGTCAGTACTTTCATGTCTTTTTACCTGACAATAAATGCAGCTTGAATTGCAACGCAAAGTTGGCACAACCATGTGCAAAGAAGTGAAATCTTCCAAGATACTCTTCTTTGTGCGGAATTTGGTTGCTAACATTTTTACAACATCTTCAACCTTGTCTGTTGTGGCTATTTGCTTTGACTCTATATCATAGAACAAGTCACTTGTAGGGTCAAGTTCTCCATTGACGAATTTGTGAAAGTCGTCATTCTTTAGGAAAATATATTCTCCTACATCATTCGATAGAAAATATTCTTCTTCGTTAAATCGAGCGAAGCGAAATGGAAGTATTTTATATTTTTTGTTCATTGATAATAACAAATTCTATTTACTAATTTTTCAAACCAAACTTCAGGTGTATATCTATATCCTATTGTTGTAATATGAGGGCCACCTAACCAACTATCTTTGATGAAGCATTCTTTAGTCGTGCCTTTAATAAATGAAAAAGGAACATAATAATTTGCTCGGTATTTTGCTCCATATTCATCTTTAGGTACAATGAAACTGATTCTCAAACATGTTTGATAAACTTTTATGTTTGGTATAGTTGGACCCTCTGGTCTATGAAAGCCTACTCCACCTGCCCACAACTCTGTAATAAACAAAGTGTCGGCTTTAAATCCTGAGATTTTCTGACGAAATCGTTTTGATAAACTTTGTTCAATTACTTTTATATTGTATTTCTTGAAATGAAAATTATTAGCTGCAATAATTGTAAATGAGAATATAGCTACAATAAGTAATACTATTTTTTTCATCTTGACACAGGTTTAAATGCTTCTTCCACAATCAAATCACGAATATGTCCATACTTCTCCGTTGTAACTTCACGAAGTTGTTGGTCAATCAAGTCATTACAGAATTGCTTGACGATATTCTCGTCAAGTCCACCGTCTTTTGATTCAAAAATCACACAGACTTGTTTATCATTACTTGGCATCGTGTTCTGATAAACAAAGAACTTGTCTGTGTATCTGTATATTGTAGCAGTGATAGCCTTTTCACTATATAAGTTCAAGTCAATGGCTACTTGGAAACCGCCTTTGTCTGTCTTTGCGATTGGAACTTTTATACAACTCATACCAACTATTCTTCTTTTTGCCAACGGCTACCATATTGGTATGATTAATAAATGGTTGGTATATATACATGAAAACGTGGAGCCTGTTCTGTCACTCGTTCCACGCAGTAAAGGCTCTGGCATCGCCCAAGTTGTCGAAACGAGCAACGCCGAAAGCCCCACGCCTGTGTACGTATATAGAAAGCACTCTTGACAACGAACGACAAAATCGCTCGAAGCCAATGAGGGCTGTATACAATACACCTCATGAGGCGTTCCCGTTGCTTTGTTCTTGACAACTTTGCTCGAACTGCCAGATTCTTACTGCGTCAAAACCAAAGCGTACAGTTACGCCTTATATGTATATATGTCTGCCCAACCTTTGCCCATCGGGGCTTTCGGTATGGGTATAGACGTTACAAAGATAACACTTTTATCTTGGAAACCACTTTGTTTTGCTGGTAAAGTATGATTTTAAGGTCTGATTTAACATTATTAAATATAAATATATCAAAGAAATCCACTTCCTCGTGATTTTTCTAGCTAAAAAGTTTGTATTATCAATGATTATTCGTATCTTTGCAACAACAGAATCCGCCACGCTTCCCATTTGAACAGCGAACCAGGGCGGGTCTTTTGCTTTTATGGGAACATTAAGATTATACACTAAACAGGCTCTTTCTATTTTCGAACAAATAGAACTACTAAAAAGTAGAGGCTTAAATATTGCTGATTCATCCAAGGCTGCAAAATTTCTTGGTGAGGTCAGCTATTTTCGTTTTGTTCAATACCTTCGTCCTATGGAGGCAGACAAGACTACACATCAATTTAAGCCTAATAGTAGATTTGAAGATGCCGTAGCTCTCTATAACTTTGATATAGAGTTGAGAGATTTGATGTTCAAGACTGTTCAACGATTAGAGATTGCTTTGCGCACAAAGATTATACAAGAGTTCTCTTTGGCTCATGGACCGTTTTGGTTCTTTGATACAAGTCTTGCTGACGATGAGCATAAGTTTATTGAGAATATGAACTCCATAGATAGAGAATAGATACCGACCATGTTTTCGTAAAGACGGAAAAAGCCGATGCGAAGAATTCGTACAAGCAAGCACACGGCTATTTCACTGGCGTCATCTCAATAGACGGCATATTGCGTACATCGTCATTGGGAAGAAGACCGCAGCACATTTTCAGCATGCTGTCGTGGCGGAGTGCGTCGCAGTCATCCGCATCCTCATACCCTGCCGCTATCTGGCACACACACTGGGTTAACATTTTCTCCAGGCTATGTACAATGAGGTCTTTGTTTCGCCATTCCATGATGTGCGGGTGACCTGTGTTCGCAGCCTACGATGACGCATCTGGGAAACCATGTGTTCCACAGGGTTTCATCAATCCGAAGACGTTGACACGCTTGTTCACCCGGTTATGACAAAAGTGGAATGCAACAAGGAAGGAACTAATGTCAGGCATGTCGTAACCAGTATGTATATGAAATCCCCAAAGGAAATATATGAGCGGTTTTACTGCAAGAGGGGTGACTGCGAACTCTACATCAAAGAACTCAAGAACGGGCTTGGAGCAGACAGGATGTCATGTGCGAATTTTGCAGCCAACCAGTTTCGGCTGTTCATGCATGCTGCGGCCTATGTTCTGTTGCTTGAGACCAAGCAGATTCTTTTCAGAGGTTGTGAGTTGTCACACGCTACCATTTCCACCTTCCGTGAAAAAGTAATCCTTACCGCTGTACGTATCAAAGAGTTCAAGACAAAAATCAAAGTCGAGTTTGCAAGAGACCATCCCATAAGGGCCATGATGAGGATGGCACTCCGAAAAGCATCGTAAAACGTTTGACTTATTATATATGGGTGTCCTTACAAGTTGTGAGGACTGATATTTCATGCCTCTTTCTGAACGGACCATGATACCGTTTCTCGCATCTGCATTGTTTTTTTTGGGGGGGCTGACTGAATATTGTGGAGACTTACACACGAAAGTATGCGTAACTTGATGCTGGGTCTGAAGCTTATCGGTCTTTTATGCAAGGCTATGAATAATGTAGGCTAAACACACACAACAATGAAAACAAGCACTTGGAAAACCATCCTTCAGATTGTCATCAGCATTCTTACGGCTCTCGCCACAACGCTCGGCGTGACCAGCTGCATGGCGTAGACCACACACCCACTACACCATGAACATAATTATCACCTGCGCTATGATGACCCTGACGAACATGCCGAGAGGATAAACAGAGGTGTATGCCACGGAGGCACGGTCGCCCTTAATGGTCTCGTTGGCATAGCTCAACGCCATAGGGTTTGCCATGGCACCGCAGAGCAAGCCACAGATGGTGCCGAAGTCAAACTTACGGCTCTTCAACGCTATGGCGCCGATGATGAGCAGCGGCAGGACAGTGAGCAGCAGTCCCACGCCAACCCACAGCAGTCCCTCGGGACGGACTATGGTGGACAGGAAATCCTTGCCAGCGGCAAGACCGAGACAGGCAAGATAGAGCGAGAGACCGAACTTGCGGAGCATCAGCGAAGCGGAGCGCGTGGTGTAGCTGATGAAATGTGCACGTGGACCCAGGGCGCCGATGATGATTCCCATGATGATAGGACCGCCGGCGATGCCCAACTTTACGGGAGTGCTCATGCCGGGGATGGAGATAGGTATCATGCCGACAGCCAGTCCCAGCAGCAGACCGAAGAAGATGGCGCTGAGGTTGGGCTCGTTGAGGTCCTGCACGGCATTACCGAGAAACTTCTCGGCATGGCTGATGTTGTCGTGGGTGCCGACAACCGTCACACGGTCGCCATACTGCAGATGCAGGGTGTCGGTGGCAAGCAGCTTGATGTCGCCACGCATCACACGGCTCACGTTCACGCCGTACACCTGCCTCATGTGGAGCGAGCCGAGAGCCTTGCCGTTGAGCTTCGTCCGCGTAACCACTATCACGCGGCTCTCTACCGAGGAGTCGATGGAGTTCCAGTCTATGTGGGCACGGTTCCAGTTCTTCTCCACCCTTCTGCCGAAGAGTATCTCCATGGCTGTCACTTCGTCGCGGCGCGTCACCACGAGCACGTTGTCGCCCATCTGTATGGCTGTCGTCGCTATGGGCAGTATCACTTCGCTGCCTCGCCATATGCGGGAGACGATGAAGTGGTTGTTGGTCATCCGGGACACCTGGGCGAGCGTCTTGCCTGCAATGGCAGGATTGACGACGACAAACTGCCCCACAAAAGTCTGGTCGTCGGCGGCAGCATTACGGGGCTGCAGGTCGGCAGGCTTTACGAGAAACTTGCGCAGGAGCATCATGGCGAAGATTACTCCAACGACGCCCAGTGGATAGGTGACGGCGCATCCCAAGGCAGCACCGCTGCTCGACAGGTGGGCATTAGCCAGCGCCTGCTGGGCGGCTCCGAGGGCTGGCGTATTGGTGGTTGCACCACACAGTATTCCCACCATGTCAGGCACGCTGACGGGCAACACGAGGCAGAGCAGGAGCGCCATTGCCGTGCCAAGCAGTATCAGTGCCATGCTCCATATATTGAGGGAGACGCCATCGTGACGCATCATGCCGATGAAGTTGGGACCTACACTCAGTCCGAGGGCATAGACGAAGAGCGACAGTCCGAGAGTCTCCGCGAAATGCAGCATGGCGGCGTCTGCCGTAATATGCAGGCTGCCTGCCACGATGCCGATAAAGAACACGAAGGCTACGCCAAGCGAAATGCCTCTGATGTGCATCTTGCCGAGTGCAAGTCCCAAAGACACGATGAGCGACAATACTACGATGCCCTGCACGGCGGAGTGCATCGTAAACAGGCTTTCAATCCATTCCATTTCTTTTATTCTTATATACGCTTTTATTTCGTCTGCAAAGGTAGTGCAAATTGAGAGCAATACAAAATGAAAGGCGTAAGACTTTTATTTTTATTGCCGAGATGTAGCCTATCTTATTAAAAGGTAGTGCAAATTGAGAGCAATACAAAATTTGCAAAGATAAGAATTGCAAATTTAAAACCTATTCATTTTTATTGCCGAGATGCAGCCTACCTTATTAAAAGGTAGTGCAAAATTCCGATTAAACGAGCGAAGAGAGAATTTTTATTCTCACTTCCGAGTGTGAGGAATTTATCAGAATTGAGAGAACCATAAAATAGAATCGGGACACTTCCGTTTTGCGGCGTGTCCCGATTCTATATTATATTCTATATTTTATAAATCTCTTAGAAGAAGAGGTAGCGGTTGTCAACAACGTCTGCGTTCATCACGAGCTCCTGCATGAAGTTGCCTGCATACTGCATAGCCTTCTGCTTGAGGCGCTGCTCCGTTTCCTGCTCGTTGAACTTGCCAGGACGCATCTTCTTGCTCTTTACCTGGAAGAGATAGACACCGGCGTTGCCCTTTACGGCATGGCTTGAGAACTTGCCCTGCTGTGTGGCTGCAACGGCTCCGCTCAATGCTGGCTCGCTTGCGCCTGTTGCGGTTACGAATGCAGGAGAGGCGAAAGTGATCTGGTTGAGGTCTGACACCTTGGCTCCCTTTGCCTTGGCTGCCTGGATGCTGTTCACGCCCTTTACCTTTGCCATTATCTTCTCTGCCTTCTTGTCGGCCATTACACGCTGCTGGAGGAACTCCTTCACCTTGGCGTCGTTCCATGGGCGGTAGCCCTTCTCGTGGGTCTTCGTGAGAGCTATGACGAGCAGATGGTCGTTGTCGCCGCACTCATAGAGTGGTGACACGCTGCCGTCCTTAGCGTCGAAGAGCCATTTCATGGCGTCGCGTGTAGAGTGGATTCCAGCCACGAAGTGCTCCTGTGTGCTTACGTCGTTGCGCTCCTGAACCTGAAAGCCGTATTTTGCCGCATTCTTCTCCATTGCCTCTACAGACTGATTCTCGCTTACAAACTGACTGAACTTGTTGTAGGCTGTGTTGTAGGTCTGTTTTGAGAACTTGATTTCCTTCTTCACAACGGCTGCCGTGTATTTTGTCGTCATTGCCTTGCGGTCGGTAACCTGGAGGATTATGTTGCCCTGCTGCATTGCGATGTTCTCTGTAGCGTTGACAGCGAGAGTGTTCAGAGCGTTTACGTATTTCTTGGTATCGTTGTCCATTGAAGGAGCCTGCTGATACTGCTGTGAAGTAATCCACTGCTTCTCGCCGGTCTGCTGGTATTTCTTAGCGAGCACCTCGAAGTCTGCTCCGCCCTGAAGCGCTGTATAGATGCTGTCAGCTCTGTTCTTTGCCTCCTGCGGTGTTGCTCCCGGCACCTGTATTGCGCGGAACTGTACTGAGTCAGGCAGTTCCTGGCGTGCGATGAGCTTGATGATGTTGAGGGTGTTGTCCTGTGTGTTCTGGAACACCGGTGTTGTAGTGCCTACTGCTATAGAGTCAAGACGCTGTGCGATGTCTGACGGGAAGGCAGCCTTTGTCTGCGGAATGCCGAGGTAGTTTACGAGGCTTGCTGTCTTGTGCATGACCTGTGTAGGGTCGGCGGCTGCAGCGAGGTCTTTGTCGAATGTGGAGAACTCCTTCTTGAGTGCCTGCTGGTCGGCAGCTGATGCCTTCACCTGTACGTCGACATACTTGATGTCGCGTGTTTCGTACTGCTGCTTGAAGATTGGCTTGAGCTCATCGTATTTTGCCTTGAGGTCTTCGTCGGTCACCTTTACCTCTTTATCATTGATGTCGGAGTAAGGGAATGCCGCAAGCTGTATGTTGCTCTCCTCGTTCTCGTCCTTGTATGCCATTTTAGCTGACACTGGGTTTGAGAGGAAGCAGCTGGCGAAGAGCGACTGGTACTTCTGTGCGAGCAGCTGCTGGCGCAGGCTCTTCTCGATGAACGACCAGAAGTCATAGATGTTCTGGTACTGCTCTGCCATCTGTGGGTTGGTTGTCTTTGCTGACTTGTATTCGTTGAGGAACTTCTTCAGGGCTGATACGTCGAAGCGTCCTGTCTGCTGGTTTACGAACGGTGTCTGCATGAGCATAGGGTTTGTGCCCTGTGTGAGCACGTTCTGCAGCTCTTTGTCTGTTACGGTGAGACCGAGTTTCTCGCACTCTTTCTCAAGAACCTTGTTGCTGACGTAGGTCTGCCATACCTGGTCTTTTACCTGGTTGAGCTCATCGTCGGTAAGGTTTTCTCTTCCCTGTGTGATTTTAATTACGTTTGTAAACTCGTCAACAAGCTTCTGATAGTCCTGCATGTTGACTTTCTCGCCGTACACCGAGCCGATCTGCTGACGGCTCTCGTTTTTTGAAGCATCGCATGAGCGGAATGCCTCTTCGGCGATGAATGCCAGGAGCGCTGCTCCGATTACTCCTACGAGGAGTGCTCCGTGGCTTCTGATTTTGCCTAATGCTGCCATTTAATTGTTTATTTTTTAATTATTATTTTTATTTTTCGTTTTATTTGTTTCTGTTTTCCAGCCGTGGTTGTGGTCTTCCTCCAATGGTTGTTTCAGACTGCCATCCCACTTTAGCGCACAAAATTACAAAAAAGATAACACAAAACGACATTTTCGATGAAAAATATTGCGTTACTCTATGACTTTTAGCTTTACAAGCTCTATTTTTGTCATTGTATTTTTGATAATCTTGAATTCGTAGTTGCCGAAGCGCACCACTTCGTTGAGTTTCGGGAAGTTCTCGTATTCGTGCAGAATGAGTCCTCCTATAGTCATATAGTCTTCACTTTCGGGCAGCTCAAGTCCAAACATCTGGTTTACCTTGTCGATTTCGAGCCGGGCAGAGAATGTGTATGTGCCGTCGGCGTTGCGCTGGGCTATGAGGTTGGAGTTGTCGTGCTCGTCTTCTATGTCGCCGAATATCTCCTCCACGATGTCTTCGAAGGACACTATGCCTGACGTTCCGCCGAATTCATCCACCACCACTCCGAGGCTTTTCTTCTCCTGCATGAGTGTACGCATGAGCTTGCGGGCGGACATTGTTTCGGGCACGAAGGGCATCTGTCGGATGTGGTTGTGCCAGTCGTTGGGGTTGCGGAAGAGTTCGAGCGAATGGATGTAGCCTATGATATGGTCGATGTCTTCACGATAGACGAGTATCTTGGATTTTCCGCTTTCTATGAATGTGTCTCTCAGCTCCTGCAATGGGCAGGACACTTCTACCGCACATATTTCCGTGCGCGGCACCATGCAGTCTCTCACCTTTATGTCGGAGAAGTCGAGTGCGTTCTGAAAGATTCTCACCTCGTCGTTGATCTTCGTCTTCTCGGGAGCGTTGTCGATACTTGTCTGCACAAGATAGTCGAGGTCTACTTTCGTGAAGAGTCCGTCGTCGCTGCTGTCGCTCACTCTGATACCTGCAAAGCGGAGCAGGATGCGCGAGAGAATCGTGGAGAGGCGTGACACGGGCCACAGCAGGATGAAGAAGATGAACGCCGGGAAGATGAAGAAGGAGAACAGCTTGTTGGGGCTGCTCTTGAACAAGGTCTTCGGAAGGAACTCTCCTGTAAAGAGTACTATTATGGTGGAGAGTATCGTGTCGAGGGTTACCGTGACGGCTGGGTCGAGACCACGGAAGATGGTGGTGTCGAAGAGGCTTGCAATGAAGATTCCGTAGACGACAAGCACGATGTTGTTGCCCACAAGCATTGTACTGACAAAGTCGTTGGGATGGTGGTAGAAGTATGACTGGAGCTTTCTGTTCAGTCCGGACACATCCTTGTCCATCTCGGCAAGCATTCTGTTGCTCGACACGAAGGCTATCTCCATGCCGGAAAAGAATGCTGAAAGCACGAGGGTTATTATTATTCCTATTATTTCCATGTTTATTATATCATTTGGCTGGCGACTGTATTCCTTGCCCCAAAGGACAGCTGTCGGCAAGCCGTTATGTTGCGGCGGCGGCTTTCCTGACCGGTATTAACGGATGAGGGTAAGCCCTGCCCTACCTGCTGGTACGCGCTGAGGGCAGCTGCTGCGGACGGAGCTTCTGCTTTGTGGTGTCGGGGGCTGATATTATCGTGTCGCTCTCGCTCGAAAGCATGTCGCCCTTTATGAACGAGCCTTTGGTGTTGCTTATCATATAATGAGAGAGCCGTTCATCGCTGCGAAAGTAGGCTCCCTGCAGTTCGCGGTCGGGGGTTACGAGATGCGAATACTGGTTGCTGTAGAGCTCATGGCGCATCTGGTCCCAGTAGAGTTCCTGGCTCTGGAAGCGCAGACCGTCGGCTGTGCGCACACGCACCCTGCCACGCAGTTCCCACAGCTTGAGCTGGTCGTAGAAATAGGCTGTATCGCTCTGTATGTATGCCTGCACGTGGAATTTCTCGTCGAACTGCTCAAGGAAGAGTCCGCGCTCGAATATCCAACGCGACGGATTGCGCACGGTGTTTACTTCCCATTTCTCGGTCACGATGCGGTATTTCATCACACCGGAGTCGGAGATGAGGGTGTTTACGCCGTAGCTTGTCATCATGGACACGGAGTCGCGTGCGTGGATTGCCGGTGCGGTATGTTCCTTTTCCTGTGTGCAGGAGAAGGCCATCGGCAACAGGATGATTGCCAGGAGTGGCAGGAGCTGTTTCATAATTTCTGTTATATACCTCTTTTATATATGAATTACACGGCTCTGTATGGGAGCAAACTGTATGGTTCTGCCATTAGTCCACTTTCCACTTCATGAACCAGCGTTCGTTGAACGTGAGTCCGATATTTATGCGGAAGGTATTTTCCGTTATGAAGTTCTTGGCTGACGTGCGCACCCACTGTCCTGAGATGTTGAGGATGGAACGGTTGTTATAGTTGTTTACGATGGGTATTCCAAAACCGACGCTGGCACTCAGCTCCGATGGTCCGTCGTTGCCGTTTATCTTGGTGTACGGCGTGGCGTAAGACACTCCGGCACGGATGTGGAGACGCTTCAGGAAGTAACGGCTCTGCTCGTCGCCACAGTATTCCCCTCCGGCGGTAAGCTTGTGGCGATCGGTGTAATAGTTGCCGTCAAGAGCATACTGCGGCACGTTGTTTATGACGTTGTACACGGGGAAAGCCACGGAGCTCCACTTCTGATAGGTGTAGTCGGCTCCGAGCTTCAGCTGGCGGTTGTGGTCCCAGGTGGCACCGACAGAGAACTGCATCGGAATCTCAAGTCCGTTGTTGACGCTGTATGACGCCGTGTCGGAGACTGCCGTTGAGGGGTTTGTGGAAATGACCTTACACTCCGGATCGGCTCCGAGCTTATGACCGGGAGTGAAAGTGGCACCCAGAGTGATGATGTTCTTCTTGTCTATATTGAACTGATACTGCGCACCGAACTCAAGCTTGTAGTTCGTCACGTTAGCTGTATATATCTTCTGTATCGTCTTGGCATAGGAGTCGGTGTAAGAGTTTGTCACAAGACGGGTGTAGTCTCCCCACAGATAAGCCACATTGGCTCCGAGAGAGAAGCCCTTGAAGAACTGGTAGCCAAGACCTATGTACGCCTGGTGAAGTCCACCCTCGCCATAGTAGCTGTTGGCATAGGTGGTGGAGGCAGAACCTGCGGTCTTGCCTGTTGTGGAATAGTTATAGCCAATATTAGTATACGGCAGGATTCCGAAGCTCAGACCGAAATTACGTGCCAGACGGAATGCTGCAACGGCATATTCGAAGTCGGCATTATTGGCGTTAAGCTTTCTGTTGCCTTCCTTGAAGTTTGTAACCTGTCCGGAGAAGCCCACATCAAAAAGGAATGTCAGTGAGTCTACTGCAGAGTAAGACGCCGGGTTGATGGTGTTTACCTGGTTGTGCTCGCGGAAAGCTATTCCAAGACCGTTCATGCCACGGTTAAATCCTGTTGTCTGGTCACTTTGCACTCCCAGTCCGTACTGGCTGTATGGAGAGTTTGTGCCACTCTGTGCCACTGTGCACAGACTTATAGCCATTGTGGTAAAGGCGCAAATCGCTCTTCTATTTATGTTCATTGTTGTATTCTAATATTCTGTTAAGTCCTTTGGGGACGATAAAATCGTCTGCAAAGATGGATAAATTTTCTGAAAACTGCAAATTTAGATGCACTCCGCCCGTTAAATATACGAAAAGTTGAGGATATTTAGCTAAAAAGCTATGGATGTAGCCTTCTATCTCGTATTTTATGCCGTTCATCACTCCGCTGCGTATAGCCGTGGTGGTATCCGTACCGAAGTCCGGAGTGTCCCCTCGGCGCTCCACAAACGGAAGACGGGCCGTAAAGTGGTTCAACGCCTTCAGGCGCATGGTCGGTCCTGGCGAAATGTTTCCACCCAGATACTCGCCAATAGAGTTTATGAAGTCGAAAGTGACGCACGTGCCGATGTCGATGACAAGGACGTCCCTGCCGGGCTGGAGCCAATTGGCACCGACAACAGCGGCAAGACGGTCTGAACCAAGTGTAAGCGGTGTGTTGTATTTATTTATAATAGGTACACTCGTAATACCACTTTTAAACTCCATCATGCTGAAGGGCAACGACGAGAGTGCGGCGGAATATTCTTCGCTGATGTCGGAAACGGAGGAACAAATGCCTCTGCTGAACGGATAACGGCTGCAGAAAGACTGCAAGGCTACAGCGTCGTCCTTGTCGGTACGCTGCTCCTCTACCACTTTTCCCTCGTTGAAACACACCAGTTTAACGCATGTATTGCCAATGTCAATTATTAAGTTCACGCTCTTTATAATAGCTTGTTATTAATATGTGAGGTGCAAAATTATTGAAAAAAAACGAAACAACATAACTATAAGTGGAAAATATAAGTTATTTTTGCATCGTGAAAATGATAAAAATACTTAGAACAATAGTTTTTGTCGCCGTTTTCTGTCTGTGTGCCAGCGAAATACAAGCTGCAAACGCCACCGGAAACGAAGATGCAAGATATGACTCGATACAGGTAAGTCTGCTGACATGCTCGCCTCACGACGAGGTGTACAGTCTATATGGACATACCGCCATAAGGTACTGGGACAAGTCAAGCGGTGCCGACATGGTGGTAAACTATGGAGTGTTCTCATTCAAAAAACCATATTTCATACTGAGGTTCGTGTTCGGGCTTACCGACTACGAAATGGGAATACAGAATTTCGAGGACTTCTGCATGGAGTACAGCTACTACGGCGCAGGGGTGACAGAACAGGTACTGAACCTGACGCCTGGCGAGAAAAACAGACTTTTCAGAGCGTTGCAACGCAATGCATTGCCGGAGAACCGCATATACAGATACAACTATTTCTATAACAACTGCACAACAAAAGCCCGCGACATACTGCTCGGCAGCATAGACGGAAAAGTGGTCTTCAACAGGAAGATTGACGAAAACGTTTCGTTCAGAGACATGATCCACCAATGCACCAAGAACCACCCTTGGGCACAGTTCGGCAACGACCTGCTGCTCGGTGTCAAGGCTGACGCAAACACGACAAGGGAGGAACAGCAGTTTATGCCGGCAAACCTGATGAAAGACTTCTCGCATGCCGTAATAGAAAGAGGACAATCTACAGTGCCGCTCGTAACGGCAACACGACAAATAATAGAGCCTAACGCAGCAAGCAACGAGGCGAAAGGTTCAATCTTCAGTCCGCTGACATGTGCAATGTTGCTCTGCATCCTGACAATATGCATGATGATGGCAGAGATATTTACAGGAAAAGTGTTCTGGGGCTACGACGCACTGCTGCTTTCCCTGCTCGGACTGGCAGGACTTGTACTCCTGGCAATGGTGTTCTCACAGCACCCGACAGTAAGCTTGAACCTGCAGATTCTTATCCTCAACCCATTGTTCCTCTATGCGGCATACTACGTGGTGAGGAACAGAAAAGACAAACGGAAAACAAGAAATTTATGGACAATTATAGGATGCATCGTCTTTATCTCATGGATTCTCGGATTTTTCCAAGACTATGCAAGCGGAATTATACTTTTGGCACTATCTTTGCTAATGAGATGTAGAAGCGTTATAGAAAGAACAGACTATAACCCTATCCGTTCCGACAAAACGAAAAAAGGCAACAACAACAATGAGAAATAAATACATAACAGCCACACTGCTCGCACTGCTCTCAGCAGGAGCCGAAGGACAAGCACAGGACACGGGCAATGCCCCACGTCTTGTAGTGAACATTGCCATCGACCAACTGAGAACAGACTATCTGGAATCGTTCGAGCCTCTCTACAGCAACGACGGATTCAGGAAAATCATGCAGGGAGGTCTGTTATATACCAACGCACAGTACCCCTTTGCCCCTATCGACAGAGCATCGGCAATTGCCGCGCTGAACACAGGAACCACGCCCAACAATAACGGCATAGTAAGCGAACAATGGTTCGACAGAAGTTCCTTGAGACCGGTGTCATGTGTAGATGATGCAGCCTTCAGCGGACTACTCACTCAGGAAACAGCTTCGGCACAGAGCGTTATGACGACCACGCTAAGCGACGAACTGAAAGTGGGAACCAAAGGAAAGGCATTCATTTACAGCATCGCTGAAAGAAAAGACGCTGCCGTCATTCCGGCAGGACATAATGGCGACGGCGCATTTTGGGTGAACAGCAGAGAAAACTGTTGGTGCACATCAACATATTATTCAAAGAAGGCACCTAAATGGCTGGAGGCGTACAACTTATACAATACGCCATACAAGAAGAACAGCAACATAAACGAGCAGATTACAGACCTTGCGCTGAAGTGCATCTCTGCCAACTCCATGGGTAAAGACGAGGCAACAGACATGCTCTTCATCACTTACAACGCAGCTCCGCAAATCGACAAGAACGGATACGAAGACTGCAAAGAAGTATACTTGCGCATAGACCAATATCTCGGCAGATTAATAAATGACCTGCGGACAAATGTAGGACTCGACAAAGTGCTCTTCGTCGTGACCGGCACTGGATATTATAACGAACTGAAAGCCTCAGACAAGAACTACAGGCTGCCAGGAGGGACAATATTCATAAACAGAACAGCAAACTTGCTGAACATGTATCTCGGGGCCCTTTACGGATCGGACAAATACGTGGAGGGATACATGAACAACCAGATATTCCTGAACACGAAACTGCTCGACAAAAAGAGACTCAACCTACAGGAAATCACGGAAATATCAAAAACTTTCGTAAGACAATGCCAGGGAGTGGGAAACGCTTTTTCGGCAGACAATATAATGTCTACATATTCACCGGAACTGGACAAGGCAAGAAAAGGGTTCTACCTGTCGAGATGCGGAGACATCATGATTGAAGCCGCTCCGGGATGGAATATAATAAACGAAGACACACAACAGCAGATTTCACAGAACTACAACTATCTGCAGACACCGATAATTTTTTATGGACCGAATATAAAAAGCGAAAAAATAACTACACCTGTTACGGTGGAGAAAGTTTCGCCTACAATCGCTAAAACAATACGCATAAGGGCTCCGAACGGGTGCAAAGAGGCTCCGTTGTTTTGATTTTTATTGGCAAAACGACAAATAAAACACAGACAATGCCTTATTACCGAATTATTTAGTTAATTTTGCACTCAATTATCAGAAAAAAAATAAAAAAACATATAAAATGGGATTTAACAACTTACTGAAATCGCTGTTCGGAGACAAATCAACACGCGATATGAAGCACATCCAGCCTATCGTAGAAAAGGTGAAGGCTGCATACCCGGAAATCAAAGCTCTCACTAACGACCAGCTGAGAGCACGCACAAAAGAGCTGCAACAGCAGCTGCAGGATGCCGTTAAAGAAGAAAAAGCAAAGATTGCTGAACTTAAAGCTACTGTGGAAGATACTCCTATCGACGAAAGAGAAGACATCTTCAACCAGATAGACAAACTGGAAAAAATGGTGCTTGACAAATACGAAGTGGTTCTCAATGAGATACTGCCTGTTGCATTCAGCATCATGAAGGATACAGCAAGACGTTTCGCTGAGAACGATGAGGTTGTGGTGACGGCCAATGACTTCGACCGCGAACTGGCTGCGACAAAAGACTTTGTAAGAATAGAAGACGACAAGGCCATCTACAGCAACCATTGGATTGCCGGCGGAAACGATATGAAATGGGACATGGTACACTACGACGTACAGCTCTTCGGAGGTGCCGTTCTGCACCAAGGCAAGATAGCGGAGATGGCTACCGGTGAGGGTAAGACCCTTGTTGCCACACTACCAGTATTCCTTAACGCCCTGACTGGCAACGGAGTACACGTGGTTACCGTGAACGACTACCTTGCAAAGCGTGACTCAGAATGGATGGGACCGCTCTATATGTTCAACGGACTTTCTGTAGACTGTATCGACAAGCACCGTCCAAACTCTCCAGAAAGACGCAAAGCATACCGTGCAGACATCACTTTCGGTACGAACAATGAGTTCGGCTTCGACTATCTGCGCGACAACATGGCAATATCTCCTGACGACCTCGTACAGAGAGCACACAACTATGCCATCGTGGATGAGGTAGACTCTGTACTTATCGATGACGCACGTACACCTCTTATTATATCAGGTCCTGTACCTAATGGCGATGACCAGATGTTTGAAGAATACCAGCCATTGGTTGAAAGACTCGTTGACGTACAGAGAAAGCTTGCTACAAAATATCTTGCCGATGCAAAACAGCTCATCAATGAAGGCAAGAAGAACAACGATCAGAAGAAAATCGACGAAGGCTTCTTGAGCCTTTATCGTTCACATAAAGCTCTGCCAAAGAACAAGCCGCTCATCAAATACCTCTCTGAAGACGGTATAAAATCAGGAATGCTCAAGACAGAAGAGATATACATGGAGAACAACAACCGACGCATGCCGGAGGCTGTAGAACCATTGTATTTCGTCGTTGACGAGAAGCTGAACTCTGTAGACCTGACAGACAAGGGTACAGAATGGCTTGCCAATCAGGTTAACGACAAGGAACTCTTCGTATTGCCAGACATTGCTTCACAGCTGTCGGACCTTGAAAATCAGAAACTTAACGACCAGGAGCGCCTTGACAAGAAGGACGAACTTCTCAACCACTACTCTGTACAGAGCGAGCGCGTACACACCTTGCAGCAGTTGCTCAAGGCTTACACCATGTTCAACAAGGATGACGAATACGTTGTCATCGACGGTGAAGTGAAAATCGTGGACGAGCAGACAGGTCGTATCATGGAAGGTCGCCAATGGAGCGACGGACTGCATCAGGCTGTTGAAGCAAAGGAACATGTAAAGGTTAAGGAAGCCACACAGACTTTCGCAACAATTACCCTGCAGAACTACTTCCGTATGTACCACAAACTGTCTGGTATGACCGGTACGGCAAGTACTGAGGCAGGAGAGTTCTGGGACATTTACAAGCTTGATGTAGTGGAGATTCCTACAAACAGACCGATATTGAGGAAAGACCTTGACGACCGTCTGTATAAGACAAACAGAGAGAAATACAATGCTGTAATTGAAGAGATACAGGAGATGATAAACCAGGGTAGACCAGTACTCGTAGGTACTACCTCGGTAGAGATTTCCGAACTCCTTGCAAAGATGCTTACCATGCGTCACATCCCTCACAACGTGCTGAACGCCAAGCTGCATCAGCATGAGGCTGACATCGTGGCAAAGGCAGGTTTGAGCAAGACAGTTACCATCGCTACCAACATGGCAGGTCGTGGTACCGACATCAAGCTTTCTCCGGAAGTTAAAGCAGCAGGAGGTCTTGCCATCATCGGTACAGAGAGACATGAGAGCCGTCGTGTAGACAGGCAGTTGCGTGGACGTGCCGGACGTCAGGGTGACCCTGGTAGCTCTGTATTCTATGTCAGCCTTGAAGACAAGCTCATGCGTCTGTTCGCAAGTGAGCGTATCGCAAGAGTAATGGACAGACTCGGCATTGAAGACGGAGAAAGAATTGAAAGTTCGCTGATGTCGAAGAGCATTGAGCGTGCACAGAAGAAAGTCGAGGAGAACAACTTCGGTATCCGTAAGCGTCTGTTGGAATACGACGACGTGATGAACAAGCAGCGTACTGTCGTTTACGAGAAGCGTCGCCATGCCCTTATGGGTGAGAGAATCGGTATGGACATTACCAACATCATCTGGGACCGCATCGTAAACATCATAGAGAAGAACGACTACGAGGGATGCAAGGATGAGTTCCTGAAAGTACTTGCCATGGAATGCCCATTCACAGAAGTGGAGCTTCAGAATGAAGACAGAGGAAACCTTGAAGAGAAGGCATTCCAGGCAGCAATGGCAGACTTCAAGAGAAGAACAGACCGCATCCAGGCTGTAGGCTTCCCTGTAATAAAGGATGTATTCGAAAACCAGGGTGCTATATATGAGCGCATCATGGTGCCAATCACCGACGGCAAAAGAGTCTTCAACATCCCTTGCAACCTGAAGGAAGCTTACGATACAGAGGCAAAGAGCGTTGTGAAGCAGTTTGAGAAGACAATCATGTTGCATATCATCGACGACTGTTGGAAAGAGAATCTTAGAGCACTTGACGAATTGAAGCATAGTGTGCAAAATGCTTCTTACGAGCAGAAAGACCCTCTCGTAATATTCAAGTTGGAGAGTGTCAAGTTGTTCGACGACATGGTTGACCAGATGAACAACCGCATCGTCAGCATTCTGATGAGAGCACAGATTCCAGTAATGGAACAACAGCAGGTACAAGAAGCAGCTCCTGAGGAACACTCACAGCAGTATACCGAAGAGAAGGTAAACCTCGAAGATGAGGCACAGAAAGCTGCTGCACAGCACGATACAAGAGAATCTACAGCAAAGCAGGAACCTATCGTAAAGGATAAGATGCCGGGAAGAAACGACCCTTGTCCTTGTGGAAGCGGCAAGAAGTTCAAGAACTGTCATGGACGCGGACTTGTTTAATTCCGCAACGATGAAAGTATAAAACACGGTGGAGTGTGTCAAAGGAAGGATGTCTATCCGCCAAGGACACACTCCTCTTTTTTATAAAGACAATACCTATTATTTATAAAGACAATACCTGTTACTTATAAAGGCGAAACCTAATACTTATAAAAGAAATACCGACAATAGCATTTGCTTTTTGCGGTTTTATACAGTTATCATCAATAAAGAAAGCATCAACGTATGGAAATAGTTTTTGACAGTCTGAAAAAGACTTTCGGAGAGAAAACTGCTGTAGACATTGACAAACTGACAGTAGAAGGCAACACTCTGCTCGGTCTGGTAGGAAACAACGGAGCTGGAAAAACAACGCTCTTCAGACTTGCTCTCGACCTTCTGAAGGCAGATTGCGGAACAGTGAACATGAAGTTCAACAACCCCGACGGCTCCACTTTTGCCACCGATGTAAAGGTTGGAGAAGAATGGAAAGTATATACCGGAGCATATATAGATGAAAGTTTCCTCATAGACTTTCTCTCTCCCGAAGAATATTTCGAGTTTATTGCAAAGGTCAGCAATCTCTCAAAAGAGACAATGAACGAGCGACTTAAACAGTATGAAGACTTCATGAACGGTGAGATTATCGGACAGAACAAGCTTATCAGAAGCATGTCAGCTGGCAACAAGCAGAAGATAGGCATCATCTCAGCTCTCATCAACCAGCCACAACTGGTTATACTTGACGAACCATTCAACTTCCTTGACCCGACGAGTCAGAATGTCCTCAAGAGACTGCTACAGAAATATAACAAGGAGACAGGTGCTACAATCATCGTCAGCAGCCATAACCTCTCTCACACAGTAGACATAAGCAACCGTATTGTTGTTATGGAACATGGAAAGATTGTGATGGACCTCGACAACGACGGTGAGGAGGCAAAAGCAAGATTGGAGGAGTACTTCAACAAATAAGTAGCAAATCGTCGTCTCCCCTACTCCATGCTTGAGCATATAATTGCACGATATTATTTTACATACTATACCTATATTATATTAGAATAATGAAGCACGTATATTTTTAACCATAATTAGTAGGTATTTATCAGTAGAACTGGTTATGGTTAAAAATTTTCTTTCTACCTTTGTATATAAAAAACGGCATCTCAGCAATGAAGGATTTAAATTAGCAAATTCTATCTTTGCAAGTTTCTATCTGCGTTCGATTTGCATAATGTGGAAGATGTCGGAAAGAATAAAAAGACTATTAGAATATGAAATTGTCAGATCTGAAAACCGGAGAAAAAGGTGTTATCGTAAAGGTATTAGGACACGGAGGGTTCCGCAAGAGAATAGTAGAGATGGGATTCATCAAAGGACAAATCGTGGAAGTTCTGTTGAATGCTCCTCTTCGCGACCCTGTGAAATACAAGATAATGGGATATGAAGTGTCGCTCAGACATAATGAGGCGGCAATGATAGAAATCATGTCTGTAGAGGAAGCAAGAAGCATTGACAAAGAGAAGCATACTGCCGAAAACAACAATGACGAAGAAGCCGTCATTGACAACAACTTCAACAAAGAAGACGAACAAGAAGAACCGTTAGAGAAAAAACTACATGAAGCTGCACTGAAAAAAAGAAAGAAGATAAATGTGGCCCTCGTAGGCAACCCTAACTGCGGAAAGACTTCCCTGTTCAACTATATTTCCGGTGCTCACGAACGTGTAGGAAACTACTCTGGAGTAACCGTTGACGCCAAGGAGGGACACGCAAACTTTGAAGGATACGAGTTCAATATTACTGATCTGCCAGGCACTTATTCCCTTTCGGCATACAGTCCAGAGGAACTGTACGTCAGAAAAGAGATTATCGACAAGACTCCAGATATCATCATCAATGTCATAGACTCAAGCAATCTGGTAAGAAACCTTTATCTTACCACCCAGCTTGTGGACATGAACCAGAGAATCATCTGTGCCCTGAACATGTATGACGAGTTTGAGGAAAGAGGCGACAAGCTGAATACGGACACGCTCGGCAGACTGTTCGGCGTGCCTATGGTGCCGACCGTCTTCCGCACAGGACGTGGAGTAAAGGAACTGTTCCACAGAATCATCAATATGTATGAGGATCAGGACAACACCTACAGACACATCCATATCAACCACGGCAAGGACATCGAAGAAGGCATCGACAGAGTGAAAGAGCTCATACAGAAAGATGAGCAGATAAGATACAAATACTCAACAAGATACCTCGCCATCAAACTGTTGGAGATGGACAAGAATACAGAAGAGTTTGTCAATACTCTGCCTAACGCCAAAGAGGTAATGGAAGCAAGAGACAGGGAAGCCGTAAGAATAAAGGAGGAAGTGAAGGAAGACAGCGAGACTGCCATCATGAACGCCAAATACGGATTCATCAACGGAGCGCTGAAAGAGGCAGAATACGAAACCGGAGACAAACAGGACACGTATCAGACCACCCACGTGATTGACAAAATAATAACAAACAAATATCTCGGATTCCCACTGTTCTTCCTGTTGCTCTACGTCATGTTCCAGGTTACCTTCTCCATAGGACAATATCCGATGGACTGGATAGATGCCGGTGTAGGAATGCTTGGCGACTGGATAAGCAGCAACATACCAGAGGGACCACTTAAAGCCATGCTTGTGGATGGTATCATCGGCGGTGTGGGAGCAGTAATCGTATTCCTGCCACAGATTCTCATCCTCTATGCCATCATCTCGTTCATGGAAGACAGCGGATATATGGCACGCGCGGCATTCATCATGGACAAGCTGATGCACAAGATGGGACTTCACGGCAAATCCTTCATCCCCCTCATCATGGGCTTCGGATGCAACGTGCCTGCCATAATGGCAACAAGAACCATAGAGAGCAGACGAAGCAGACTGATAACGATGCTTATCCTTCCGTTCATGAGCTGTTCGGCAAGACTGCCTATCTACATCATGATAACAAGCACCTTCTTCGCACTTAAATACAGAAGCGTAATCATGATTTCCCTCTACGCCATAGGCATCATCATGGCCATCATCATGAGCAGACTATTCAGCAAATGGCTTGTAAAGAGTGAAGACGTACCATTCGTCATGGAGCTACCGCCCTATCGTTTCCCTACCGCCAAGGCGATAATGAGACACACATGGGAGAAAGGGAAACAGTATCTCAAGAAGATGGGAGGCATCATCCTCGTGGCAAGCATCATAGTCTGGGCATTAGGATATTTTCCCCACAACGACGACCTTACCATGCAGCAGCAACAGGAACAGAGCTACATCGGAAGGATAGGAAAAACCGTAGAACCGGTGTTCCGTCCGCAGGGCTTCGACTGGAAGCTCTCTGTAGGACTGATTTCCGGAGTAGGAGCAAAAGAGATTGTTGCATCCACAATGGGAGTGCTTTATTCCGGCAACGAAACGGTGGCAGACGACAGCGAGGCAGACAATGCCAAATATGAATACCTGTACAAGAAGATGTCGGCAGACGGTGTAACGCCGCTGATAGCATTCTGCTACCTGCTCTTTGTCCTGCTCTACTTCCCTTGTCTTGCCACGATAGTGGCGATAAAAAACGAGTCGGGAAGCTGGAAGTGGGCATTATTTACAGCCTTCTACACAACGGCTGTAGCATGGTTCGTGTCGGCAGCAGTATATCAGATAGGACTGCTGTTCACGTAAGACAACTGTCCGCACAGTTCACAGCAGCCAAAAGCGTAACTTCATTTGATGAGACACAAACAGAAATGTCATGTGCATTCTCATCAATGAAGTATAAATGAAAGAAACAAAACGTGATAAATTCACAATATTCAAACAAACTAACCAAAAAAAACATTATGATTAACAGATTTATCCTAAACGAAGTATCATACTTCGGACCGGGAGCAAGAAAAGAGCTTCCTACAGTAGTAAAGAGCCGCGGTTTCAAGAAAGCCCTCGTTGTAACAGACAAAGGACTGATGAAGTTCGGCGTGGCAAAGATGGTTCTCGACGTTCTTGACGAAGCCAACATACCTTACGAAGTATACGATGACGTTAAGCCAAACCCAACAGTAACCAACGTTACAAACGGAGTGGAAGCCTGCAAGAAGGCAGAAGCAGACTTTATCGTTGCCATCGGCGGTGGTTCTTCTATGGACACTGCCAAAGGAATAGGTATTGTATGCACCAATCCAGAGTTCGCCGATGTAGTATCATTGGAAGGCGTTGCAGACACAAAAAACAAATGTCTGCCAATCATTGCCCTTCCTACAACTGCCGGAACAGCAGCCGAGACAACAATCAACTATGTAATCATCGACGAGAAGCGTCAGCAGAAGATGGTCTGTGTTGACCCTAACGATATTCCTGCCGTTGCCATCATCGATGCCGAACTGATGTACTCCCTGCCAAAGGGACTTACCGCAGCAACAGGTATGGACGCCATGACGCATGCCATTGAAGGTCTTATAACCAAGGCAGCATGGGAGATGAGCGACATGTTCGAGATAAAGGCCATTGAGATGATACACAAATATCTGCCGGTGGCAGTAAATGACCCTACAAATCCTGAGGGAAGAAACGGCATGGCTGTCGCACAGTATATTGCCGGCATGGCATTCTCCAATGTCGGTTTAGGTGTAGACCACGGCATGGCTCACCCAATGAGTGCCCTGCACGATGTACCACACGGAGTGGCTTGTGCCATTCTACTCCCTACGGTAATGCGCTTCAATATGCCGGTGAGCATCAAGAAGTATGTGGAGATAGCAAAGGCCGTAGGTGTTTACGAGGCAGGCATGACCGACGAACAGGCTGCAGAGGCCGCTTGCAACGAAATAGAGAACCTGTCGAAACTCGTAGGCATTCCTCAGCATCTGACCGAACTTGGCATCAAGGAAGAAGACATTCCTGCTCTTGCCGAACAGGCTATAACAGATGTTTGCACTCCGGGCAATCCTCGTCCTGTAACGAAAGAGGATATTCTCAACCTGTACAAAACGATTCTGTAATCGAATATAAAAAGAAATCAGCAACGACAGATACTGATAAATCCAACAAGAAGTCTCCTGTCTCTGGGAGACTTCTTTCTTTTCCGCCTTTCACAGACAGACATAAAAAAAGAGAGAAAGGCACACAACCCTTCTCTCTTCTCTTTTCTTACTTATCGACTGAGAATTACTCTGCAGCAGCCTCTTCAGCTGGAGCTTCCTCTGTAGCAGCCTCAGCAGCCTTAGCAGCTTCTGCCTCAGCCTTCTTCTCAGCTACTTTCTTAGCGATAGCTTCGTTAACCTTCTTCTCCTCAGCAAGGCTCTTGTCGTAAGCGGCCTTCTTCTCCTTTGCCAATGTCTCACGCAAAGCGTCGAGACCCTTCTGCTTGTCAGCCTTCCATGCATCGAACTTGGTCTGAGCTGCAGCCTCATCGAATGCACCCTTCTTAACACCGCCACGGAGATGCTTCATCATGTAAACACCTTCACGCTTAAGGATGTTGCGAACAGTATCTGTTGGCTGTGCACCAACCTCTACCCAATAAAGAGCACGATCAAAATTCAAATCTACTGTGGCAGGATTAGTGTTTGGATTATAAGTACCAATCTTTTCAGTAAACTTTCCATCACGTGGAGCTCTAACGTCAGCGATTACGATGCTGTAGAAGGCATAGCCCTTACGGCCACCGCGCTGTAATCTGATTTTTGTTGCCATTTTTAATTATTTATTTTTTTAGGTTTGAATTTAATGTCATTATCGCGTAATGACATGCAAAGGTATCTCTTTTTTATTGAACACGAAACACCTCACCTCCTCAATTATATATTATTTAAGTAATTTAACAATATAAATATCACCACAAAACAAGTCGTTCTACTTAAAATCACATTCTTTGCCCCACTTATATTATAGCTTTTTCCACCTTATATTATTTATATAGAACCAGAAAGTCGGCAACTTCCATGAAGCGACCAAGGGACTTACAAACAGAAAGTAGGTAACTTTCCAATAGAAAGTCGGTAACTTTCTCATAGAAATTACGTAACTTTCTAAAAACGGTACTTTTTACGAGTGTTTTTACTTCATTAAAATTTAATAACCGGAAATACTTTTCTGTTAGATTGAAAAGATATAATTTTGCAGCGTTGGAGAAAATAATTTCACCGTTTGGCGGATGGCCATACGATAAACGAACCATTAAAACAAGTTAAAGGAAAGGAAACACAAATGAGAAAGATTATCATTTCAGCCGTCGCAATGGCTGCTTTATGCTTTTCTGTAGACGCAATGGCGCAGAACACAGTACAGAAAATCAACACCCTGACGACCCAGTGCGACAAGACAAAGAAAGAATGCAAGAAAGCAGCTAAAAGCTGCAAGTCAACGGTTGATGCCGTCACATCGGCAACATCTCAGACAAAATCATGCTGCAAACAGACCCGGAAGGCTGCCAAAGCAGAACTGAAGGAGTCAAAGAAAGCCATCAAAACAGAATTGAAGCGAGCCAAGAAGTTGACTAAAGCGGAGTTGAAAGGTGCGAAAGCAGAGCTTAAGTCTACAAAGATGGCAGCCAACGCCAATTTGAAGACAGCAGAGAAACTGACAAAACAGACAGTTAATTCAGCTAAAAAGTCATATTAACAAGTCGCAGAACGACAGTCGAAACAGATTTAAAGCAAAGGCTGCAGAGATATTCTCCTGCAGCCTTTGTCTTATCCTTTCCCGAAGCAGCAACCTGGCTTCAGAGTATTGCCAACAGACTAAATATGATATTTATACTTCTTAGTGGCACGACGTGGAGTCATACCTCCCGTCCCATAATCAGCAGCTCCGTCGTCAGTCACCGACGGACCGGTATACTGTGTGCCACGGTATTGTGCATAGCGTTGGCGGATACGGTCTACATAATCCACGGTTTCGCTTCCACGCATATAGCCGTATCTTACAACCGGGTCGTTATAATACTGCGGCTGCTGCAGTTTCAACACATATGGCGCCACATGACTCCAGCGACGAGGGTTTCCACCATACTTCGATGTCAGAGCCATAGCATCCCTGACATGGTTGGCACCTCCGTTATAACTTGCCAGGACGAAGCATCGTCTTTCTTCAGCAGAAGGTATGTCGCGGAAATGTCCCGACAGCTCCGCAAGAAGTCTTACAGCCGCTTCCACGCTCTTCTCCGGGTTGGTCATCTCCGAACGTGGAAGTCCGAGATGGTCAGCCGTAGAAGGCATTATCTGCATCAGTCCGCAGGCTCCTGCCCATGAGCGCGCATTGGGGTCGAAGCAAGACTCCTGATAGCTTTGTGCCGCAAGCAGTCTCCAGTCCCATCTTGCCATTGGAGCATAGCGTCGGAAAAGGTGGTCATACCTTGATATCACCCCACCCTTTCTGTCAAGGAACGGAGCATAGACATGTCGCCTTACGCTTCTGGCAGAGAAGAGGAAGCGTTCCTCCTTCTTCACCTGCTCCATCATGGAGGGGGAATACCATTTGTCGATGAGCGAGGCAAGTTCCGTACTGCCTTTTCCTACCGCCCATTGCGTATTTTGGGAATCCACTCCCGCTCCACAGAAAAGCAGACGGGAACAGAACTTCTTAGTCTTCGGCAACATATACATTATCATGTCCGCCTCTCCTTTTTCCAGACGGTCCACCATCTCCGCAGTATCTTTACACAATTCCACACGCAGCGACACCCCTAACTTCTGTGCAAACTTCTCGCACAGCAGATACTGTGTACCCACTCCATGACCATGATAGTCGAAATAGGTGTCAGGTCCCGACATGGTCAGTACTATCATCTCGCCGTTAGACACTATGTCGTCTACAGAAAACAGTCCGTCGTCTGTCACCGTATCAGCCACCACCTCTCCCCAAGGCGCAACGACACGCTCACTTTTTTTGCCCGTACACGAAGAGGCTGCGACGCACAATATGTAGCATAATGAAGCACCAAGCATAATATAATTATGCGATTTGAAGGGATTGGTAATATTTTGATACCACATGGCAAATAGCTTTCTCATTACAAAGAATATTTATACTAAAATCATTTACTGCAATCAGCAATAATATACAAAGATACACCTTTTCTTGCAGATATTACAATAAATCGCTAATTTTGCGTTGATTTTATAAATCATCTACGGTCAATATGGGTTGACAGCCGTATGTCATGCTCTTTCACCGGGGACATGCTGACAGTAGAAAAAATAGACGAGCAGACAAGTAGACAAGGGAATCTGCATTACTTGTATAAGGTTTGCGAACAGCGTTTATCAAGGAAAACCAATATCCTTGTCAACTCGTATCCTTGTCAACCCGTCTACTGTTGAGCAAGTTGAATACTGGCGAAAACAGAAATCAAGGAATATATATACACAATACACAAAAAGAATAAAAGAACATGATTAGAATTGCTGTTCAGTCAAAGGGTCGTCTGGCGGACGACACAATGAATCTGCTTGATGAAGCAGACATAAAAATCAACGCGAAGCGGAGAACACTGCTCGTACAGTCGTCAAACTTCCCTCTCGAAGTGCTCTATCTGAGAGACGACGACATTCCGCAGAGCGTAAGCACCGGGGTGGCAGACCTCGGCATTGTGGGAGAAAACGAATACGTGGAGCGAGGCGGAAAAGCAGAAATCGTAAAGCGTCTTGGATTCAGCAAATGCAGACTCTCTCTTGCCATTCCCAAAGCCCAGGAATACAACGGACTGGAATGGTTTAACGGAAAGAAGATTGCTACATCATATCCTGTGATATTGCATGAGTTTCTTGAGAAGAACAATATAAAGGCAGAGATACACGTCATAACGGGAAGTGTGGAGATCAGTCCAGGCATCGGACTGGCTGATGCGATATTCGATATCGTAAGCAGCGGTTCAACACTAGTAAGCAACAATCTGAAAGAGGTGGAAGTGGTGATGAAGAGCGAGGCTCTGCTCATAGCCAACAAAAGTCTTTCCGACGAAAAGCGCACCATTCTCAACCAGATGCTATTCCGTTTTGAGGCGGTGATGAATGCCGTGGACAAGAAATACGTGAGGATGAACGCTCCGAAAGCAAGTCTGAGAGCCATAATAGAAGTGTTGCCCGGACTGAAGAGTCCCACCATCATTCCTCTGGCTGATGACGACTGGTGCTCTATCCACACCGTGCTCGACGAGAAACGCTTCTGGGAGATAATCGGCAAGCTGAAGGAACTTGGAGCACAAGGAATACTCGTCACTCCGATAGAGAAGATGATTCTCTGACAACAGCCTCAACAATTCAAACAAATAGATACGCAGCATGAATATAATAGAATATCCGGAAAGGGAACAATGGGCAGAGATAACCCGCCGCCCTCATATAGATACAACGCAGCTGTACGACACCGTAAACGAAGTGCTCAGCGACATAAGGGCAAACGGTGATTCGGCAGTAATGAAATATGAAGAAAGATTTGACCATGTCAGGCTGTCAGGTCTGAAGGTGTCTGAAGAGGAAATCAAGGAGGCTCTCGACAACACTCCCAAGGAGCTGGTAGATGCCATACGCCTGGCACACGCCAATATCAGGAAGTTCCATCAGGCACAAGCGTTTTCCGGTATCGACACCGAGACGCAGCCCGGAGTAAGATGCTGGCAGAGAAGTGTGCCCATCGACAAAGTGGGACTATACATCCCCGGCGGCACCGCCCCGTTGTTCTCCACAGTACTGATGCTTGCCACCCCTGCCGTAATAGCAGGATGCAAGGACATCATCCTCTGTTCTCCGCCAGATGCGGAGGGAAAGATAAACGGAGCCATCCTGTGTGCCGCCCACGTGGCAGGAGTGAAACATATATATAAAATAGGTGGTGTGCAAGCTATCGGCGCCATGGCGTACGGAACGGAAAGCGTGCCTAAGGTATATAAGATCTTCGGTCCCGGCAACCAGTACGTAATGGCTGCCAAGCAGGTGGTGAGCGTGCATGATGTAGCAATAGACATGCCTGCCGGTCCGTCGGAAGTATGTGTGGTGGCAGACGATACAAGCAATCCTGTCTTTGTGGCTGCCGACCTGCTCTCACAGGCAGAACACGGTCCAGACTCACAGGTAATGCTCATCTCCACATCAAGAGAGCTGTTCCACAAGGTAGAGAAAGAACTTGCCAGCCAGCTTGCCGTACTGCCAAGAAAGGAGTTTGCCGAGAAGTCACTTGCCAACAGCAAGTTCGTCCTTGTACACGATGCCGAGGAGGCAATGGCGTTCTCCAACGCATACGCACCGGAGCATCTTATAATATCCACCGACGACTATGAGCCACTGTGCGATATGGTAAGGAATGCAGGCAGCGTATTCCTCGGCAAATACGCCTGTGAGAGTGCCGGAGACTATGCCAGCGGCACCAACCACACCTTGCCTACCCACGGCTACGCAACGGCATACAGCGGAGTGAACCTCGACAGCTTCTGCAAGAAGATTACCTACCAGCATCTGTCGGCTGAGGGAATAAGAAGTATAGGCCACGCCGTAGAGCTGATGGCAGAAAACGAATCGCTCTTTGCACACAAGAATGCAATGACACTAAGAATTAACGAATTAAACAACAGATAAAATGAAAGACCTCAACTTGCTTCTACGCAAGAACATACAAGACCTCGAGCCATACAGATGTGCCCGAAACGAGTATAGCGGCAAGGGAGCAAAAGTTTTTCTTGACGCTAACGAGAATCCATACAACTCTCCGATAAACAGATATCCTGATCCTTTGCAGAAAGACATCAAGGAGAAGATTTCCCGACTGAAGAGAGTACATCCGGAATGTATCTTCCTCGGCAATGGTTCCGACGAGGCCATCGATCTTGTCTACCGCTGCTTCTGCGAACCGCGCATCGACAATGTCGTTGCCATTGAACCGACCTACGGGATGTATAAGGTTTGTGCCGACATCAATGATGTGGAATATCGGAAAGTATTGCTCGACGAGAACTTCCAGTTATCTGCCAACCATATCCTTAACTCCTGCGACGAGCACACCAAAGTAGTGTGGCTCTGTTCTCCGAACAATCCTACAGGCAACGAACTTGACAGAGGCGAGGTGGAGAAAATATTACAGGAGTTTGAAGGCATCGTTGTCGTTGACGAGGCTTACTCCGATTTCTCTCACGTCCAGCCGCTGCGCCTTGAGCTGCATAAGCATCCCAACCTTATAGTACTCAACACTTTCAGCAAGGCATGGGGATGCGCCGGACTACGCCTTGGCATGGCTTTCGCCTATCCGGAAATCATCGAAGCCTTCAACAAGGTGAAATATCCTTATAACGTGAACATACTCACTCAAGAGCGTATCAGACAGCAACTCGACAACCATTGGGACGTAGACAAATGGGTGAGCATACTGCTGATGGAAAGAGAGAACATGGTGGAGGCTTTCAAACTCCTTCATTCATGCAAGAAGGTCTACCCTACCGACGCCAACTTCTTTCTTGCCAAGATGGAGAATGCCGATGTCATATACCAGTATCTCAAGGACAATGGTATTATCGTGCGCAACCGCAGCAACGTAGCTCTCTGCGAGGACTGTCTCCGAATAACCGTAGGAAGCAAGTCCGAGAATGCGGAACTACTGTCCGTACTAAGAAAATATGACGAACAAAACGATAATAAATAATCAACCAAGATGTATTTTACAGGAATAATAATCGCCGTTATGGCACTGTTGATAATAGGAATATTCCATCCTATAGTGATAAAGACGGAATACTACACCGGAGTGAAGTTCTGGTGGGTATTTCTCCTTCTCGGCATTGCATGCATTGCCAGCGCACTCTTTGTGGAAAACACTATAGCTTCTGCCGCCCTCGGTCTCACCGGAGCATCGCTGCTATGGAGCATACTGGAGCTGTTTGAACAGAGAGAGAGAGTGAGAAAAGGATGGTTCCCCATGAACCCGAAGCGGAAACATGAGTATTCCGACAAGAAATAAATACAGCAAGAGGACATCATAGATTATGAAGACAAAACTAATTGTTGTAGGCAAGACCGTTGACAAGAATATAATCAAAGGCATTGAGGACTACGTAGGCAGGATTGGTCATTATATGCCTTTTGAGATTATCGTCATACCCGAACTGAAGAATACGAAGAAGCTGTCTACGGCAAGTCAGAAGGACATGGAGGGCGAGCTTATCCTAAAACAGCTGCAACCCTCTGACACGGTGGTACTTCTCGACGAGCACGGCAAGGAATACCGGAGCATAGAGTTTGCCTCATGGATAGAGAAGCAGCAGCAGACAGCACGCACCTTAGTGTTCGTCGTCGGAGGGCCGTATGGTTTCTCCGATGCGGTATATGCCCGGTCAAACAGTAAGCTGTCGCTATCAAAGATGACATTCTCCCATCAGATGATACGCCTGCTGTTCGTAGAGCAGATATACAGGGCATGCACTATAATAAAAGGTGAGCCATATCACCACGAATAACATTTCCGGCAACAAAAGAGAAAGGGAAAAACATTTGCGCATAACATCCTCAAGAAGATATCTTGCACTACTGTTTATGGCAATACAAGGGCTGACAGCCCTCTGCATACCGCCCAACGCCTTCGGCAGTCTGTCTGTCGATAGCGTGATAAAGCGTATTACCCTTTATCACGACAGTGTGTCACAATGTCCTTCCCAAAAAGTTACAACAAACATCTATGCCGGCTTTCACATAAACGTAGACAAGAGGAACAGTACCATGATGCTGATTCCCTCAATGTATAGCATAGCGAAAGGTGACAGGGAATACGTGACGGAGTTCTACACCACCTTGACTCTGGAAGGCGGCAAGGTGAAGGAAGTTGATACGAAAGTCAGCACAGGCACTGTGCCCAAGAACCGCGATGTAATGACGATAATGAAGCAGTTTGCACTGCCTACAATATATAGAGAAACCATCTATGGGGAATACCTTCTGTCGCCTTGCAACAAATACAACCGTAAGGTATACCGATACCGCATAACCAAGCTTACGGCAGGGCGTGCAGAGGTCGTGTTCAGACCCAAGGTAAGAAACACACAACTCGTAAGCGGTAAATTCATCATGGATCTCAACACCGGAAAGATTCTTTCAATAAAATTCCGTGGCGAGCTCGACATGGTAAAGTTCATCGTCAGTCTTAAGATGAGTTCTGACGACAATATGCCTTTGTCGCCAAAGACAAGTCATACCAACATTAAATTCAGTTTCCTCGGTAACAAGACAAGAACCCAGTGCATCACTTACTATAACTGCCAGAAGCAGCTCCCGACAACAATTCACGACAGCCACGACCGTAGTCTGATGGACAGTCTGCGCCCTATAAGACTCAGTCCGGCTATGGAGAAGGTATACGAAAGGAAGTTCGGCTCAAAGTTATATATTGTAGACACAACCGACAGTATCACCCCGAATACAGACGACAGCACAGCAACTGACAGCGTACAGCAATACGAGCCGATGACAACCAACAGCAAGTTCCTTAATAAGCTCGGTGACTATTTCATAGAAAGGATAAAAGGAAGTTTCGGAACGAAAGCACAGGGAAGCTACCGCTTGTCGCCGCTCATAAACCCTCTCTATTTAGGATACAGCAACAAGAAAGGCATTACCTACAAGATGAAGCTCAATGCCGGATACAACTTCAACGACATATCAAACATCAGCATGACTGTAAATGCCGGTTATTCTTTCAAGCAGCGACAGCTGTACACCAAGATTCCTATGCGCTATACCATCAACAGGAAACTGTATGTGGAAACACAGTTCGGAATAGGAAACCGCATCACTTCATCTGAAATCCTCGACCGTATAAAGCACGAGAAATACGACTCCATAAGATGGGACGAGATGAATCTCAACTATTTCAAGGATATGTACTGGAAGATAAAGTCGAAATATTCCTTCAACAATAAATGGAGCATCATACCGGGAATAGCATACCACCGACGCTCCGCAGTGGACAAAAGCGGATTCATCCTCTCTGGCGAACCGCACAAATACCACTCCTTCGCTCCGCTCATCAAGTTGCAATACAGTCCTCTTGCAGAGCGCGGCCCAATAATCAGCATCGACTACGAACGGGGAATAAAGGGAGTGATACACTCCAACACCAACTATGAACGCGTTGAAACCGACGTGGCATGGAAGAAAGAACTACATCGCATGAGACTATTCTCCATGAAAGTAGGCTACGGACTATACACATCAAGAAGCAAAGGAGCATATTTCCTCGACTACACCAACTTCCACTATGAGAACATTCCCGGCGGATGGGACGACGACTGGACAGGAGAGTTCCAGCTGCTGAACAGCAACTGGTATAATGCGTCGAGGTATTACCTTAGGGGGAACTTCACCTATGAGTCGCCACTGCTTATCCTGTCAAAGCTGCCTCTCGTAGGGCGATATATAGAAATGGAAAGGATATACTCCAACATACTGTTTACGGACCAGCTCCACCCATACATAGAATGTGGGTATGGCATGACTAATAAATGGTTCTCTACCGGAGCATTCTTCTCTGTAAGCAACAAGAAGTTCGGCGAAGTGGGAATAAGGTTCGGACTGGAACTCTTCAGAGACTGGTAACATACCCACGCCTACAGGTCTTCAACATGCAAGACCGATGACAAAAAGACAAGCAAATGAGGAAACAAGGAAGCTCCACTTCCCTTAATATAATTCATAAAACAAAAGACATGAGCTCTCTCACAGTATATAAAGCAAGCGCAGGTAGCGGCAAGACGTTTACACTTGCCGTCGAATACATAAAGTTTCTCATAAAGAACCCAACGGAATACAGAAACATTCTTGCCGTGACCTTTACCAACAAAGCTACCGACGAGATGAAGACCCGAATCCTTGGACAACTCTTCGGTATAGCCAATTCTCTTGGAGAGTCTGACGACTATCTGAAGAAGATAGCAGAAGAGACACACTCGGAGATAGATGAAGTAAGACAAACGGCACAGCTCGCCATCAGGCTACTCATCCACAACTACGACTATTTCCACGTGGAGACAATAGATACTTTCTTCCAAAGCGTATTGAGAAACCTCGCAAAGGAACTGGATCTCTCCGCTAACCTTAGAATAGAACTCAACGATACTGCCGTTGAGCAACAGGCTGTTGACCAGATGATTGAAGACCTTGACAGCAAGTCACCGCTCTTCTTGTGGCTCATGAAATACATTATGGACAATATCGATGAGAACAAGGGATGGAATGTGTTGCGCTCCGTGAAGGAATTCGGCAAGATGATATTCAACGATGACTACCGCAGGGAGAGCAAAAGCATTAGCGAGACACTTTCAAAGAAAGGATTCATCACGGAATACAGAAAGGAACTGACTCTGCTGAAAGCCAAGTCAAGAGAGGACCTGAAAGCTGTAAAGGAACAGTTCTTCAACGCCATCGGAGAAGCAGGCATCGCCACTGATGACCTCGCAGGAGGTAAGTCGAGAGGCATACACAGATACTTTGAACGACTCACCAACGACAGTCTTGACGACAAAGACTTCATGCCGAAGACTGTGGAGAAGCACCTTGGCGGTGCTGACAACTGGAGCTCTAAAAGCAACAAGAACCGACAGACCATCATCTCGCTGGCAGAAACAACACTCATACCGTTGCTCGAAAAGGCGGAGAACCTTAGACATGAAGCACAATTCACGATATGCTCCGTTGATGCCACATTGCAGAACATCAACAATCTGCGACTGCTCAACAACATTGAAAAGAGAGTACACGAGATGAACATTGAGGCTAACCGCTTCCTGCTTAGTGACACTCAGCACCTGCTACGCCTTATGGTTGACGACACGGACTCTCCCTTCATCTTCGAAAAGATAGGCACAAGACTGGAACACATCATGATTGATGAGTTTCAGGATACAAGTACCGTGCAATGGGAGAACTTCAAAATCCTACTTAACGAATGCATGAGCCACTGCAACAACGGTGGTACGGAGGTTAACAACCTTGTTGTAGGTGACATCAAGCAAAGCATCTACAGATGGAGGTCGGGCGACTGGCGGTTGCTAAACGACATTAACGGCAGCTTCCCCGAAAGGCATCTTGACATCAGGGATCTGAAGACCAACTACAGGTCGGCGGAGAACATCGTCCGCTTCAACAATGCCTTCTTCAACATTGCCGTTGAAACTGAAGCCAAAGCCGAGCAAAAGATTAGCGAGACGGAAGCCATGCTGATAAAGGCTGCGTACAACGACGTTGAACAGGAAATCGGCAAGCAAAGCGGCAACGGACTTATAAGGATGCAGCTGCTGAAGAATGCTGACTACGAGTGCCGTATGCTCGAAGAACTGGAAAGCACCATTGATGAGATAAGAAGCAAAGGCGTGCCACAGCAGAAGATAGCGATACTGCTCAGGTCAAATAAGTATATCCCACTGATTGCCAACTATTTCACAGAAAAGCGCCCAGACGTGACCATCGTGAGTGACGAAGCCTTCAGACTGGACCGTTCCATTGCCATCAACACCATCGTGGCTGCTCTGAGATTCCTTCACGACAGCGATGACAAGATTACGAAGGCATGCCTGATAAAATACTACAGACAGAACGTGAAGCAAGAGGATATTCCTCTCTTTGACATGCTGCAGGATATGGACAGCATGGAATTCCTGCCAAAAGACTTTGCCGACAACATCGGCATGCTAAAGGAATTACCGCTCTACGACCTCGTGGAAAAGCTTTATGCCATATTCCATCTCGACGAACTGCAAAACGAAAATGCCTATGTATGTGCTTTCTTCGACTATCTGTCAACATACATCAACGATATGTCGGCTGACCTTGCCGGATTCCTGCAAGAGTGGGATGACAACATGCATGCAAAGAAAATACAGACTGACGAGGCGGACGGCATACAGCTTATCAGTATACACAAGAGCAAGGGACTGGAGTTTGACAATGTCATAGTGCCGTTCTGCAACTGGAAGCTGGAGATGTATCAAGGAAACTATATATGGTGCAGACCGCAGACGCTGCCTTACAGCAAGATTCCATTGATACCGATAAACTACAGTCCGAAACTCGCCAACTCCATCTATGCCGACGACTACAAGAAGGAGCACATGCAGAACACCATAGACAACTTGAACCTTCTCTATGTGGCTTTCACAAGGGCGGGGAAAAACCTCTTCGTGATAGGAAAGCGAGATGACAGAAACTCACGCTCCGCTCTCTTGCAAAACACCATAAAGAAGCTTCCAGAGGAACTTAATGACACAACGCTTGAGGGTATGGATGACAAAGATGATGACATATTCTTTGAATACGGCGAATTTGCTGAAAGCAATGTCTCGAAAGAGAAGAAGACAACGGAAAACGTATTCCTGCAGCCTGACAGGAAGATAGATGCCACACTGGAAACATACGACATTCCGATTGTGTTCAGACAAAGCAACAAGAGCAAGGACTTTATCGCCCAGGCAGAAGGGGAAGAACAGACTGCCAGCTCGTTCATAAAGATTGGCAATATCCTGCACCAGGTGTTCTCTAACATACAGACTGCTGACGACATTCCGCAAGTGCTCGACCGCTTTGAACAAGACGGCATCCTCTACGGTGAAGACCTGAACAGGGAAAAGCTGCAGAAGATGCTCTCCGAATATATCTCTACAAACGAGATGGTGGCGGACTGGTTCTCGCCACACTGGAAACTGTACAACGAATGTAGCATACTTACAACAGACAAGAATACCGGAGAGGTTTGCGAACGCAGACCTGACAGAGTAATGAAAGACGGAAACAGGGTTGTTGTGGTTGACTTCAAATTCGGAAAGATGAACGATAAGTATATCGGTCAGGTAAGAGAATACATGCAACTCCTCCGCAACATGGGATATCCCGACGTAAAAGGATTCCTGTGGTTCGTAAGAAAGGGCATAATAAAAGAAGTGACATTATAATCAACGTTAATCAGAAAGACAATGAAATCATTCCTTCACTATATAGCTAAAGATATAATAGAGAAATACGGAAACGACCTGTCGCACATCGCACTCGTTTTTCCTAACAAGAGAGCTGCCTTGTTCCTTAACGAGGAACTCGCCCAATGCTCCGACAAACCGGTTTGGGCACCCAACTACCTTACCATCAGCGACCTCTTCAGACGATACTCTTCTCTCACCGTCGGCGATCCCATAAAACTTGTATGCGAACTGTACAAGACATACACCGAAGTTACCGGCAAGGACGAGACCCTCGACCACTTCTATGATTGGGGCAGACTGCTCATCAGCGACTTTGATGATGTGGACAAGAATATGGCTGACGCAAAGATGGTTTTCTCAAACATTGCCAATATTCATGAGTTTGACGATATCTCTTATCTCTCTGAAGAACAAAAGGATATACTTAAATCATTCTTCGGAAACTTTAGCGATGACCACAACTCTAAGCTGAAGGAGCTCTTCCTCTCTCTTTGGAACAAGCTCGGAGAGATTTATGCCGGTTTCAGAGAAAGACTCAGCAAGCAGCACATAGCTTATGAAGGTATGCTGTACAGAGCTGTGGTGGACGAACAGACCATCAAGGTGGAACATGACAAATATATCTTCGTGGGCTTCAACGTTCTCCAGCGTGTGGAGCAGCATCTCTTCAGCTTCCTCAAGTCGGAGGGCGTGGCTGAGTTCTACTGGGATTATGACTTCCACTACGTCAGCAGAAACAACGGAAACATTCCTAACGAAGCAGGAAAATACATCTCCCAATACATCAAGACTCTCGGTGACTCCCTGTCAGAAGAACTCAGAGGAGAGGCTTACGACAATTTCAGAAAACAAAAAGACATCTCTTTCGTCAAGGCAAAGACGGAGAACATACAGGCACGCTACGTAAGTTCGTGGCTGAAAGAGAATGAAAGGTACAAGGACGGCAAGCGCACAGCGATAGTAATGTGTGCCGAAAACCTGTTGCAAGCCATCGTACACAGCATTCCGGATTGTGTTGAGAACGTCAATGTTACCACCGGCTATCCTCTATCACAGACCCCTGTAGCATCATTCGTCTCACAACTCCTCGACATGCGCATTATCGGAACGAGAGACGACGGCGGTTTCAGAATATCATTCATCAGGAAGGTGCTGTCGCATCCCTTTGCAACACACCTTTCGGAGAAGAGTCAGGAGCTGTTGCAGAAGCTGAAAGAAGACAGGAACATGTTTCCTAAATATGAGGATCTGGCTGTCGACGATAATCTGTCTATGCTCTTCAAGAGCTGTCAAGGCAACGAAGATATACTCAGATGGCTGCTCCAGATACTGGAGACGATAGCTCCGAAGAACGACTCCCCTCTCTATTCCGAGTCGGTATTCAACATGTACACTATCATCAACCGCCTTACGACACTTGTGGAGTCCGGCGACCTTACGATAGACAGCATCACTCTTCAGAAACTTGTAAAGCAGCTGATAGCCACGGCAAGCATACCGTTCCATGGCGAACCTGCCATCGGAATACAGATAATGGGAGTGCTCGAAACAAGAAACCTCGACTTCGACCATATCCTGCTGTTGTCATGCAACGAAGGAAACATGCCGAAAGGCATACGTGACTCTTCCTTCATCCCCTACTCCATACGTAAGGCTTACGGACTGACAACGGTGGACAACAAAGTGGCTATCTATTCGTACTACTTCCACCGACTCATACAACGCGCATCCGACATAACGATAATGTACAACACCTCTACCGAAAACGGAAACCGCGGAGAGATGAGCCGCTTCATGCTGCAACTGATGGTGGAAGGCGGACATGACATAAAGCGACTTGCGCTGCACGCCTCCCAAAGCTGTACCGACAACAGCAACGGGGGCATAGAAAAGACGGACGCAATAATGGAAAAGATGTATTCCTACAGCAAGCTTTCGCCTACAGCCCTTAACAGATACCTGCGCTGCCAGCTGCAGTTCTACTATAACAACATAGCCGGAATAAGGGAACCGGACGATGATATAGAGGAGCAGCTGTCAAGCCGTGCCTTCGGAAACATCTTCCACAACGCCTCGGAAGAGATTTACAAGGACGTGTGCGGCACAGGAAGGATGGTGACGGAAAGCCTTATCGAAAACCTTGCGAAGAAAGAACATGTTCAGGAAGTAGTAGACAGAATGTTCCAGAAAGAGATGTTCGGAGAGGACACAAGCAGATGGAAGAAGATAAACTACAACGGCATGCAGCTGATAAGCCGTGAAGTGATTATCAGATACGTGCAGCGACTGCTCGAAATAGATAAGGCGCTTGCCCCTTTCAACATTCTTGCCCTCGAAAAGGACATGTTCGAAGAGATAACCATTCCTGCCGGCAATGGCAAAAAGACTATAAAGATAGGTGGACGAATAGACCGTCTGGACATGATAACCGACCCGGATACGGGCAGAAGGCGCATCCGTGTGATTGACTACAAGACGGGAGGAACCGACATAAAGTCTGGCATAAGCGAAGTGGAAGAGATATTTGACCCGGCAATGGCTGGCGGCACGAACCATACCGACTATTACCTGCAGTCGATGCTCTACTCGCTGATAGCAAGGAAGTGCAAGGAACTGAATCCATACGGACTGCCCGTCAGTCCGGCACTCATATTCATCCAGCATGCCTTCAGCGAACAATACGACCCTACTATATATATAAATAAGGTGAAAGTTATCGACGTGGCGGAATATGAAGAGGACTACCGCAAGGGTATGCAACAGCTTGTTGAGGAGATATACAATCCGGGAATCTCATTCCAGCCAACGGCAAACGACAAGCATTGCGAGTATTGTGCATACAAGGCTTTGTGTGGAAAATAGCAAATAGATGGATAAAAAATCAAACATAACGTTAATAATAATTAAGACTGCAAGGTTTACATATCCAAAAAACCACATATATGGATAGAAATAGTTAACTTTGCAGCCGATTTTAGTCCGTATAGGCTCAAATAAGTCATAACACGAAGTTATGCGCCTTGCGGAGCAAACCCGTTTTAAGTAATAAAAATGTACGCAATCGTAGAGATTAACGGTCAGCAGTTCAAGGTTGAGGAGGGCAAGAAGTTGTTCGTTCACCACATCCAGAACTCTGAAGAGGGTCAGACAGTAGAGTTTGACAAGGTACTTCTCGTAGACAACGAGGGTGCAGTAAAGGTAGGCGCTCCTACAGTAGAGGGCGCAAAGGTAGTATGCGAAGTTGTTAACCCACTCGTAAAGGGTGACAAGGTTATCGTCTTCAAGATGAAGCGCAGAAAGGATGAGCGTAAACGCAACGGTCATCGTACTCACTTCACACAAATCGCAGTTAAACAAGTAATCGCTTAAAAAAAGGAGGACTAGTAGAAATGGCACATAAAAAAGGTGTAGGTAGTTCTAAGAACGGCCGTGAGTCAGCTTCACAGAGATTAGGCGTTAAGATTTGGGGTGGTCAGAAGGTTATCGCTGGTAACATCATCGTTCGTCAGCGTGGCACAAAGCACAACCCAGGTTTGAATGTAGGTATCGGTAAGGATGATACTCTTTACGCTCTTACAGACGGAATCGTAAACTTCCGCAAGGGTCGCAAAGACAGAAGCATCGTATCTGTACTCCCTGAGGCAGAAGCTTAACAAATAAAAAACAACTTATTCCAAACAAACATAAGAGTCTCAATGCGAGGCTCTTTTTTTTATGCAATGAAAAAAGGACAAAACCTCACGAGGAAGCATTGTCCTTATCCTGGGCTTTCTGACCCGATATCTTTTCCGGCAGACAAGCATCAGTCTGACAGACGCACGATTCTTATGCCGGTCATCGTCTTGCGCTTCTGAAGATAGGTATAAAGAAGCATCGGTTCTTCAACGACCTTATGGTGTACCGACGAAGCGTTGATTAGATGAAGCCCGTCTTTATGCCACACGGCAAAACCGAGATGCTGAGTGTCAAGACCGCTCTTGTTCGTTATGATAGCTATGATGTCGCCATTGTGTATCGTCTGACGAAGCAGCTTGGTGTTCCTGACCGCCGTCTTTGGTATATATCTGTACTTACGTCCGCACAGGTTTTTCTCCATCTTCGCAATCTTCTCCCTGTCTGCGGCGTTGCCTTTCAGCATAGGATATTTGTCGCTATGCGCCGACATATAGTTTACGAAGATGTTCTGAACCTTGGTGAAAGGAGGGTTCGGGCTCTGTATCTCCCGGCAAATGCCAGCCTTTGCGTTATCGTCTATCCATTCTGTATAATAGTGCAGACGTGCAGGATAGCTAAGGGCATCTCCCTTCCGATAGCGTATCAGCTTGAGGTTGTCGCAGAAAGCACGGAACGTATATTGCTTGTTCTTCACACACAAGGTGAGTGCCACCACGTTCTCCACGTATGTCGTGCAGTCGAGTTGTCTAAGATTAACCACGAGTTGCTCCTTCTTGTTCACCTCCAGAGTGCTTGCCACGTATGGTATGCCATAGAACTGGCGTGTGAAAAACATCACGCAGTCCTGCTGTCTGGTAAGTTTCCTGGCACGTGCCTCATTGAGAAGCTTCACCACTTTCAGGCTGTCGCTCTTCTGATACTGCACGGCTCCCACGACGCATGCCATGGAAAGGAATGCCAAGAGTATCAACTTACGTTTTATTTCTATTTTCATATTCTTTCCTTTTATTGTTTTACATTCTTCTTATATTTGCGTTTCAGTCCGAGATTCATGCCCACATACACATTAAGGGAGGCAAAATAGTTGTTGGTAGAAAACTTGCTCTTCCTGTAGTTATAGGCGTGAAGCACCGTGCTTGCTCCGGCAAAATACTTGTCGTTGTTCCACACAAAGCCAAAGCGGCCGATACCGTCGAGGTTGAAATTATTGAAGCTGAAGTCTTTCAGCGAGAATCCGTTGTGTTTGGTATCATCACTCTTCGACTTCTTGTATGCCATTGCCACGGACAGCGAAGCGGAGAAGAGACAGTTGCGCGCCATAACCCAATTATAGGCATAGCCGCCGGAAACGGAATACGCCTCGTATTTTACATTCTTGAAACAAAGGTCTTCGTCTATCTCCACTCCGTCTGCCCCACTTCCTCCGGAGGTGCCTCCAAGACTGTTGTTCACTACAGTTTTCAAGGCTTCGTAGTCGAGCGAGAGCGAGTGGGCGGTATATCCGATGCCAAGCAATGGCGAGCCGCAGCTCCTCTTCTGGCGGTTGGTCTGACTGAAAGCCGCCGGATAGGAGAACTTATTGTGATTGAAGATATAGTAGATGTCGAAGCCTTTGATGCTTACGTTAAGTCCGCCGAACGGCACATCCCTCAGGATGTATTTGTCCACAGCGTCCTTTATCGTGGCTTTCGTTATCCTAAAGTCGTCGCCCGACTTGCGGTAATAGAGGTCGATGCCGAGCATGGAACTGTAAAAGCTAAGGTCAAACTCCGTTTTCCTGTTGCTTTTTTCAAGATGCTTCACATCGAAAGAATATCCTAAAAAGAGCCATCGCCATGCGGCATACGGCCCAACCTTTGCGCTCCAGTCGGGAGCGAAGGAGAAGCGCTGCCCCGACTTGCTCTCTATGGTATACTCTTCAAACGTGTTTGTATTCTGCAGCATCACGGTATAGTCATAGTGTTGAGGCTCTATATAGTTGGTATCCAACTCGTTGAACCCACGGAACACCTTCGTGAAAGCATGACCGATGGCATGAAACAGGTCCCGCTTCTTCTTCCCCTCAACCGGCTTTACCGCCATGCTGTCTGCTTTCACGCACAGGGAGTCCTGTCCATGAGCTGACACATGGATAGAGAAGAACAATGCCAACAGTAAAAACAAACCATGTTTTGTCATGTCATGCCGAATTATGATTTACCCGTCTTACAGTATTAGAATTTACCGAGTATTCTGTCCATCACCCAGTTTACGGGCGTTGCCGACATACTCGTACACGTACACTTTCCTTTTCCCAGCAAATCGTCAACAACCGCCTGTATGATAGGACGCTGCACATAGGGAGGATTTGCCACCACGATATTCGCCTTGCCACGGCTCGTGACGAGGAGTATCGGTTCATAGTTGAACACCGAGAAGCTGATGCTGCCCTTGTTGCCTACAATCTCTATGCGGTCTTCATTTGCCGACTCATGACCTACGAAGCACCATGAGCCGCTGCCCGGAAGCCCGTTCTCGAACCTGAAGCATGCGCTGATGCTGTCTTCCGACTCGTACAGTCCGCCACGGTTGGCGCTGATGCCGTTGGCTTCAACAATTACTCCGAACAAGTCCTGCAACAGATCAAGCTGGTGCGGAGCCATATCATAGAAATAGCCACCACCGGCAATCTCCGGAACCAGTCGCCACGGACGCTTGTCGCCCTTCTCTGCATCGAACTCGCGTGCAGGACTGGAATATCTGATCTGCACATTCACTATCTCACCTATCTCGCCACTCTCTATGATGCTTCTTACCTTATTGAAATAAGGGAGATACCTGCGATAGTAAGCCACGAAGCAGGGTATGCCCGTCTGCTCGCTCACTCGGTTCACCCTGGCACAGTCGTCATAGCTCGCCGCCAAAGGCTTCTCCACATATACCGCCTTGCCGGAATGCATCGCCATGATGGCGTATGTGGCATGGCTCGACGGAGGAGTGGCTATATAGACGGTGTTAACTTCCGGGTCGTCAATAAGTTCCATGGCATCGGTATACCATCGCTTTATGCCGTGGCGCTCGGCATAGGAGCGCGCCTTCTCCGCACTACGGCTCATCACGGCAACAACTTCCGAACCCTCAATCTCGCTGAAAGCCGGTCCGGACTTCTTTTCCACAACCTCTCCGCAGCCTATAAAACCCCATTTTATCGTATCCATATTCATCGTTTTATTTATCCCGACATGCCTGTCATCTTAATGCTAAACAGGGCACATCTTTATATAAGTAATGCAAAGTTAGCATTTTTTATCGAGTTTAAAATAAGCGAATACCACTATTATTATTACCTTTGCAAATATTAATACAATAATATGATGGAAAAAGAAGAAACAGAAAACGTTTTGAAGAGAAGGAGCTACCGCTCGTGTATATCCTCTGCATACCACGATGTAAAGGACAATCTATGGACTATCACCAAGAAGAACTGGAGGATTTTCCTGTTTATCGCCGTGCTGCAGGCTGCCATAAGCACATGGAACGCCTCTCTCTCGCTCGGCATCAACTATGAGGGCTTCGACATGAAACCCATCCCGCTGACCGTATGCGGCCTGCTGGCAGTCGCTTCCGACTTGCTCCTCATGGCGGCGGCATTCAGAATAGTAAACGGAAGAGCATTGGCGTGGAACATAAGACGGGCGTTCTCCACGCTGCCTGCCACAATCCTCTTCACGCTTGCATGCGGCATCGTGCTCCTTATAGCATTCGTGGCATACGCCATGAGCAGCAAGACACCGGAAAACATCCCCGTCTGGCACCTGGCTATCATCGCCCTGGCATGGCTGCCGCTATACCTTATATTAAGCGTACCTGTGACTTTCGTCTACACAAGATACATGATTGAGCCGGAAACGAAGCTGCGCAAGATTTTCATCCATGCCTACGGCAATGCCTTCCGCAGCTGGGGATTCATCGTCGTCACGGGCTTTCTCGCCCTCCTGTGCTATATATTGACAAACATGGTGCTGTGTCTGCCCGACCATGTGTTGACCATCGTATACAACCGGGCGGCATACGGAACCACGGCTTACGGTGATCCAATGGGGCTGCCGGGATATTTCGGCGTACTGAAATTCTTCACTTCGCTCCTTAACCACGGCATCGGAATATACCTTAGCGTGTTCACCACCTATGTGTTCTACTACATCTACCAGACGGTAAGCATAAAGACAAGCGACAGAAAAGCAAGGCGCAACAGGAAAGAAGACTGCAGACAATAAACATATTCACACAAATACAAATACGATTATGACACAGAGATACCTGTTTATCGACCGCGACGGCACGCTCATCGAAGAGCCTGCCGACGAGCAAGTGGACTCGTTCAGCAAACTGAAGTTCAAGAAGGATGTGTTCAAGAGCCTCTCTTTCATATACAAACACCTGGACTTCAAATTCGTAATGGTGACCAACCAGGACGGACTGGGCACGGCATCCTTTCCCGAAGAAACATTCTGGCCCGTGCAGAACTTCGTCGTCGACACACTGAAAGGCGAAGGGATAGAGTTCCACGACATTCTTATCGACAGACATTTCCCCGAAGACAACAGTCCATACCGCAAGCCCGGCACGGAGATGCTCAGAGGATATATCGACGACAAAGACTGCCTGATGGCTGAAAGCTACGTCATCGGCGACAGGGAAACGGACCGCCAGCTGGCGCAGAACCTCGGATGCAAGGCGCTCATCATAGGGGACGACCTCGGATGGGAGCAGATAACGGAACGGCTCTTTGCCGGAGAACGCACGGCAACCGTGGAGAGAAACACCAAAGAGACGCAAATCCGCGTATCGATGAACCTCGACGGCAAGGGCAAGACCTGCATCTCTACCGGCATCGGATTCTTTGACCACATGCTGGAACAAATAGGAAAACACGGGGGGATAGACCTGACGGTGAAGACCACCGGCGACCTCTACGTTGACGAACACCACACTATAGAGGACACGGGTATTGCCATCGGCGAATGTATAAGGAAAGCTCTCGGAGACAAACGTGGAATAGAACGCTACGGATATACGCTGCCCATGGACGACTGCCTCTGCCAGGTGGCTCTCGACTTCGGCGGACGGCCATGGACAGTATGGGACGTCGAGTTCAAAAGGGAGAGAATCGGCGAGATGCCAACAGAGATGTTCTTCCATTTCTTCAAGAGTCTCAGCGACGCAGCCCTCATGAACCTGAACATAAAAGCGGAAGGCACCAACGAGCACCATAAGATAGAGGGCATCTTCAAAGCCTTCGCACGCTCCGTGAAAATGGCAGTTAAAAGAGACATATACAGATATGAGCTGCCCTCAACAAAGGGCAAGCTCTAAAACGGAAACATACAATCGAGTGCGGGGGTTATTCTTTCATATAGACCTTCGCACTTACTTTTCCCTTGGAAATAAGGCCGCTACCTTTTGTTTCAGCCCATTTCCTCAGTTCCACCGTGGCTGACGAGCGTGCCATGCCAGTCAGCTCGGCATACTCCGCCACACGGATAAACTTGTTGCCCGGCTCCGACAGATAAGCGAAAAGCATATTCCTACGCTCCTCCTTGGTATAAGGCGAACTGTTAACACGGCGCACGCCGCCCCTCGTAAGGCTGCAACGCCTGTTGACGCTGTCAACAAGCCGTGCGTCGCAACGGAAATTGACATCCGTAACCTCTATCGACGCAGAGTTCAAACTGCTCTCATTCTCGCCGATTCCATCCATCCTTACACCCGTCTTTGTACCCAACGCGGCACGGAAAGTGCCGATGCCGTCGAGCGTCACCGTATGTCCCTGCGCAAGAAACTCCGACAGCTCTTCCGAAACTGCCGTCAGGGCATGCAGCAGACCTCCCTCCGTCAGTCCCTGGGCATGCGAACAGATATGCCTGATAAGCTCCTGCGTACTCACGTTTCCAGCATTCTCCATGCGATAATAGCACTTCTTCTCGCCCGTCCCATTCATGTCGGGCATCTCCTGCTTAATATATTTTGCCATGTCTGATTTATTTGTTTGATAATCAAAGTTTCAATAAAAAAGAAAATCTTTTCGACCGTAAAGGTACACAATTATATCATATAAACAAAGCAAACCATAGGATAAAATTAAAATAAAGCCTGTATTTTAATAAACAAAAGCTTTATTCAATAAAATAAAGACTATATTTTATAAAACAAAGGCTGTATTTATGTTTTATAACGTTCATAATATACTTAATATCACCCACTTTATAATTTATCGCTACAGATTGTACTTTTACTAATCGGCGTAAGTGATGCCGACGACGGATTTCAGCAAAAACAAGGCTAATTTTTTTTTGATATATTTTACGCAAAAGACTTTGTTTAATGCGTATTTTTTTCATACCTTTGCAGTCGAATAAATCAAACAAAACAGAAAACTTTCCTACTTCAAAAACCAAAGAAGTTATCTAAAAAGAAGAACTTTACGGGACTGAAAATACAAAAGTTTTCCAAAACAAAAAGTTAACTCGTTGAAAATCAACAGTCTGACTTACCGCAATAACACCAAAAGTTGTCCCAAAAGATAATAAACGAACAATAATACATAATACAAGTATCAACCATGGAAATTAAGAATTTCACCATTACGAAGCGGGATGGCTCAAAAGACTGCTTCAGTTTGGATAAGATAATGAATGCCATAATAAAGGCTTTCAACTCGGTAGACGAACCTGCTGACCTGGGTTGCATATCCAAAATAATTGCACACCTTGATATACATGAGAACATCACGGTGGAGGATATTCAGAACCAGGTGGAGGAAGCCCTGATGAGAGAGGGACACTACAAGGTGTCCAAGAGCTTCATGCTATATCGCCAGCGCCATACGGAAGACCGCGAGACGATGGAAAAGCTGAAGTTTCTGTCTGAATACTGCCAGGCATCGAATGCAGCAACGGGTTCGAAATACGACGCCAACGCCAACGTGGAGCACAAGAACATTGCCACGCTCATCGGCGAACTGCCTAAGTCGGGCTTCATACGACTGAACAGAAGACTTCTCACAGACCGCATAAAGAAGATGTACGGCAAGGAGCTGTCTGACAAATACATCGACCTGCTGACACACCACTTTATATATAAGAACGACGAAACAAGCCTCGCCAACTACTGCGCATCCATCACGATGTATCCCTGGCTTATCGGAGGCACTACGTCAATCGGAGGAAACTCTACTGCTCCGACCAACCTGAAGTCGTTCTGCGGAGGATTCGTCAACATGGTATTCATGGTGTCAAGCATGCTCAGCGGTGCGTGTGCCACTCCGGAGTTCCTGATGTATCTGAACTATTTCGTGGGACTTGAATACGGCAAGGACTATTGGAAGCATTCTGACAAGGTGGTTGACCTGTCGGTAAAACAGCGTACTATTGACAAGATTATCACCGACTGCTTCGAGCAGATAGTATATTCCATCAACCAGCCTACGGGAGCAAGAAACTACCAGGCTGTGTTCTGGAACATAGCATACTATGACAAACCATACTTCGAAAGCCTGTTCGGAGAGTTCTACTTCCCCGACGGAAGCAAACCGGACTGGGACGGACTGAGCTGGCTGCAGAAGAGATTCATGAAATGGTTCAATAAGGAAAGGACCAAGACGGTGCTTACCTTCCCAGTAGAGACCATGGCTCTGCTATCAGACGGCAAGGATGTTATCGACGAGGAATGGGGAGACTTCACGGCGGAGATGTATTCCGAAGGACACTCCTTCTTTACTTACATGAGCGACAACGCTGACTCGCTGAGCTCTTGCTGCCGACTGAGAAACGAGATACAGGACAACGGCTTCAGCTATACACTGGGAGCAGGAGGCGTGTCTACAGGTTCCAAGAGCGTGCTGACCATCAATCTGAACAGATGTATACAGTATGCCGTTAACAATAAGCTGGACTACAAGGAGTATCTGGCAAAGATCGTGGACCTCGTACACAAGGTGCAGATGGCATACAACGAGAACCTGAAGGAATTCCAGAAGCACGGCATGCTGCCTCTCTTTGACGCTGGATACATCAACATGGGAAGACAGTATCTTACAATAGGCGTGAACGGACTGGTTGAGGCTGCGGAGTTCCTCGGACTGAAGATTACTGACAACCCAGAATATCTCAAGTTCGTACAGGGCGTGCTCGGTATCGTGGAGGAATACAACAAGAAGTACAGAACAAAGGACGTGATGTTCAACTGCGAAATGATTCCGGCAGAGAACGTAGGTGTGAAACATGCAAAGTGGGACAGAGAGGACGGATACTTCGTGCCAAGAGACTGCTACAACAGCTACTTCTATGTGGTGGAGGACGACTCGCTGAATATCATCGACAAGTTCAAGATGCATGGCGCGCCATATATCGAACATCTGACCGGCGGTTCTGCTCTGCACATGAACCTCGACGAGCACTTGTCGAAGGCACAGTACAGACAGCTGCTGAGAGTGGCTGCAAAAGAGGGATGCAACTACTTTACATTCAACATTCCAAACACTATCTGTAACGACTGCGGACATATCGACAAGAGATTCCTCAAGGAATGTCCACACTGCCACAGCAAGAACGTTGACTATATGACCCGTATCATCGGATACCTGAAGAGGGTCAGCAACTTCTCTGCTCCACGACAGGCAGAGGCTCAGCGCCGCTATTATGCCGGTAAAGAGAAACTCGCAGAGGCTTAAAGCCATGCGATAAAGAATGAAATTCAATTCAATCTAACTTCAATAGAGTGGCCAGCCCTACCCTATCTGCTGATTGCCGGAGAATGAATCTACTTCTCTGAATATCTAAACGGATTCTGACAATCAGCAAAAAGGAAGGACTGGTCTGCTTTTTAATCTCTGACTATCCGTAGCCTTAACTTTCCAAGCCTTGTAGCTACAAGCGAAGGAATTGAGGAAAAGGCGAATGGAACAACCGACCGGCTGCTTCGCAAATGATGCTGCCGGACATTCAATGTAAGAAGAATATGCTTAAATACGTAAACTGCGGCATCGTCTTTCAGGAGATTCCTGATGAGGTTACTTTGTCTATAAACATATCAAACTGTCCGTGTCATTGTCCCGGATGTCATAGCAGCTATCTGTGGGAAGATACGGGCGAGGTTCTTGACGAAAAGGAGATTTCGCGATTTGTCGGCGAATATGGTTCAAGCATCTCATGCATCTGCCTCATGGGAGGCGACGCCGCACCACAGGAAGTAAACGGTCTTGCCGCCTTTATACGCAAAGCTTATCCCGCAATGAAAGTAGGATGGTATAGCGGAAGGACTATACTTTCATCACAGATAGGCCTTGAAAACTTCAACTATGTAAAGGTGGGACCATATATCAAGCATCTTGGTTCGCTGAAGGAAAAGACAACAAACCAAAGGCTCTACAAGGTGTTGGATGACAAATCTCTTGAAGACATCACTTCAAGATTCTGGAAGAAATAGAAATCAGACTATATCTCGTCAATAGACACATAGCCATGCATGACGGCATAGATAGTAAGGGAAGCTACGCTTTTACGGTTCAGCTTGTCTGTTATATTACGGCGATGCGTCACTATCGTCGGCAGACTGACATTCAGCATCTCTGCTATCTGCTTGTTGATGTATCCTTTTACAATCAGCGTAAGCACTTCTATCTCGCGGTCTGACAATATCTTACGAACATTCTTGTCTACCGGTGGAAGTGGCATTCTCTTGCCTCCCGGATGGGCACCTTGCTCAAGGGAGAGCAACGACTTTACAAGTTCCTTCTCCGATGCTGACACACAGAAGCTATGGAACTTATCGAGATGTTTCTCAGGTTCCGGCGACGTGGTCATCACAATCGTCTTCCGTCTGTTCTCAACAAAGAAGTCATAATGCTCCAGAAGGATATTTATAGCAACGAAATAATGAAAGAACTGTTCGGGATGATTGGCCTGCAACTCACTGAAACTGTTATATGCCTCAACGGTAACACTGGGCATTATACTGTTTATCAGACTTTGCATGCCCATAGCGGCAAGAGTGTTTGAGTCTATAATGGCAATCTTGGGGACAGACATTCCACCGTGAAACTTTGGTTTCATAATTCTCTCATCATTAATCATAATTCTCTCACTATCAATAATAATTCTTTCACTATCAAATAATAAAGAAAACACGGAAAAACACTTTCGTTTTCTATCCGCAGCAAACGGACTTGACCAGTGTTTTTCCGTGTTTTACTATTCTATACAATATGTTTCCTTAAACATCCTGCTTATGACAGGAAGCCGAGCAATGCACCTGCTGCTACGGCAGAACCAATCACACCGGCAACATTCGGACCCATGGCATGCATGAGAAGGAAGTTGTGGCGGTCGTATTCCAGACCGAGATTGTTTGAAATTCTCGCACTCATTGGCACGGCGCTTACTCCGGCATTACCAATCAGCGGATTTATCTTCTTGTTCTTCGGCAAGAACAGGTTCATGAACTTGACGAACAGGATACCTGTTGAGGAAGCGATGATGAACGCAAACGCACCAAGCATGAAAATAAATACGGTGTTGAGTGTAAGGAACTCGCTTGCCTGGGTTGAGCAACCAACGGTAAGACCGAGCAACACAACGACTACGTCGTTAAGCGCATTGCCTGCTGTCTTAGCCAAACGCGTTGTCTTGCCGGATTCCTTCAGAAGGTTTCCGAAGAACAACATACCGAGGAGAGGCAGACCGGAAGGCACGATGAATGTAGTGAGCAACAGACCGATGATAGGGAATATGATTCTCTCTGTCTGACTTACACGGCGTGCAGGCTGCATGTGGATGAGACGCTCCTTCTTTGTAGTGAGCAGACGCATCAAAGGTGGCTGTATCACCGGTACCAATGCCATATATGAATAAGCACACACAGCGATGGCACCCATAAGGTTAGGACTCAGCTTTGACGAAAGGAAGATTGCCGTAGGACCGTCTGCACCACCGATGATAGCGATACCTGCTGCCTGATTCGGCTCAAAGCCAAGGGCAAGGGCAATCATGTAGGCTCCGAAGATACCGAACTGAGCTGCCGCACCGATAAGGATAAGCTTCGGATTACTGATAAGAGCAGAGAAGTCCGTCATGGCTCCGATTCCAAGGAACACCAATGGTGGATACCAACCCTGGCGCACACCCTGATAGAAGATGTTCAATACGGAATTGTCTTCATAAAGACCTATCTCCAGTCCGGCATCAGCACGGAACGGGATATTACCAAGTACGATTCCCAAGCCTATAGGTACAAGCAACAGAGGCTCGAAATCCTTTTTAATTGCCAACCATATAAAGAATATGCCGACAACAATCATTATGAGGTTTCCTACTGTGGCATTTACGAAGCCTGTGTATGTAAGAAACTCACGAAAGTTGCTTATGATGAAATCTAAAATATCCATAGTATGAGTATGTTTTTTATCCGATTGTTATTAAGGTGTCACCTTCCATTACGGTATCACCAGGGTTTACAAGAACAGATGTAACAGTACCGTTGCACTCTGCTTCGATATTGTTCTGCATCTTCATTGCCTCAAGCACAACAACGGTATCGCCGTTCTTTACGGTGTCTCCGACCTTGACTTTCATTTCTGTAATAGTACCTGGAAGCGGTGCCTTGATCTTTGTTCCTGCTCCTGCAGCTGCAGCTGGCCTCTCTGCCTTAGGTGCTGCTGCTACTGGTGCCGCTGCGGCTGCTGGTGCTGCCGGCTTGACAGTTGGACGCTTCGGCATGTGTGAAGCCTTGATAGGCTCTTTCAGCTCTACCTCGAATGGAATGCCATTCACACTTACTTTGGCGATATTGCCTTCTACATCGACAATCTCTACGTCGTAGTCTACTCCTTGTACTTTATATTGATACTTTTTCATTGCTTATTGATTTAATTTGAATGTAATTATATTATTGCTTTCTTATTATCTGCAGAATGCCTACACGAGTGTATTTGTATCTTCGAGATGAACATTCCACATTGTATGATGTGGCTTGATTGTAATGATATTGCTCTCTACATCATGGACATTATCCTGATACTGCTTGAGTGCCATAGAGATTACCGCAATATACACTTCCTTGTCAACACCTCCGGACTTCATACCATCCTTAAGTATTACCTTTGTCTTATGACCAGTCTCGACAAGTTTCTCTCCTGCCTTGACGGCAACATTCACCGGTGTGATGTCCTTTGCCTTCTTCAATGCCTGCTTATGCGACATGAAAATTCCAAGCAGTCTGAAGAATACATACAACAGAGCAAGACATGAGAACACGATTCCCATTGACAAGATTGCGATACCATAACCATGAGGGTCCTCACGCTTCAGCTTGGCAATCTTAGTCTCGCCAACATGAATATAGTTGTTTGAACCAGGTGTTACCTCATCAGCAGTCTTTACAACCCACTTGTCTGCGCCGTCTTTCACACGGGCATAAGAAAGGTTTGGAGCAAGAGCAGGAACCGTAACGGAGTCTATAAGATCTACAGCATTTCCGTCATACAGCGCTACCCAAAGTGCTTTCCCCTTTTCAGCCTTTACTGTAAGATGCTGCATTCCTTCTGCCGGATTGCTGCCAAAGTAAAGGATAAGGTGCTTTCGGGCAGAAAGCAACGTACGTTCGTCTCCATTTGGAATGACGCTCATCATCGCAATACGCTGAGGAACTGTAAGTTCTTTTTTCAATACATCGCGGTTTGTAGTAATGTACATACCACGGACATTGTAAGACGAGTAAGCGATATTGGACAGTTCCAACCAACCATTATACCTGCCATACTCGTCAACAATACTTGCTGTATTGTTTGTCATCACTTCATTAATCTTTATGTTTCTGGCGCCCTGACCAAAAACAGACAGTGATGACACAAAGACAGCAAATAATGCTAAACTGATCTTTTTCATACTATTATATATAAGTTATTAATTATTATGCGTGTTATTATAAAGTCCGTGAATGAGTATATTGCACTTTATCTCAGCAACTCTCTCTGCATCGAGCATGATACGAAAGAGCTTTGATATACAACACACTCACTCACAGAGGTCGTACTACATTCCACAGAAGAACAGAACGATAATCTGTGCCGTGAATATTCTCAAGAACATGCTCAACGGATAAACCGTAGAATAGCCGATTGCCGGTGCATCCTTGGAACATACAGAGTTTGCGTAAGCCAACGCTGGTGGGTCGGTGCATGTTCCGGCAAGCATACCCATTATCGTGAAATAATTGAACTTGTACTTAAGACGAGCTATTGTGCCTATTATAAGAATAGGTATGACCGTTATCAGGAAACCGGTATATACATACTTCAGTCCGTCTCCCTGTACGACAGTATCCCAGAAGCCGTTTCCCGCCTTCACTCCTACACTCGCAAGGAACAGCACAAGTCCTATTTCCCTCAACATCATATTAGCACTCGAAGTGGTATAAGTGACAAGTCGCATCTTGTAGCCATATCTTCCGATAAGGATTGCGATGATAAGCGGACCGCCAGCAATACCCAGCTTCAAAGGAACAGGTATTCCATGAATAGCAACAGGAAGGCTACCGAATAATATTCCCAACATGATACCGACAAATATCGTGGCAATGTTAGGTGCTTCAAGTCGCTTTATTGAGTTACCCATTACAGAGGCCACACGGTTTACAGAGTCTGTCGGACCGACAACCATTATACGGTCGCCGACCTGCAAAGCAAGACTCGGACTTGCAAAGAGTTCCATTCCCTGACGTGTGACACGGGTAACATTAACTCCATATACACTTGGGAAGTGCATCTGTCCCAGAGTCTTACCATTTATAGAAGAGCGAGTGACAAGTATTCTCTTGCTTATCATCGGCTCATCCTGCTTCTTCCAGTCTACTTCAATCTCCGGACCGATGAATGCAATAATCGGTTCCGCATCGTCTTCAGCACACACCACAAAGAGCAAATCGCCTATATGCAGACGGCTTCCGCCCTTTGGAGTCGAAACATGTCCCTCGTGTAGAATACGTGTGCAAACGAAATCTCTGTTCAGGAACTCATGTACCTGAGCTATTGTACGGTCTTCCAGATATGAATTGGTAACCTTGATATGCATGAAATGAGGCTTGACAGCAGTATTCTCCTCCTCTTCGAGGGAAAGCTGATGCTCTTCCTTGTCAAGCTTTATACGGCAGATATATTTGACTGCTATCGTTGCACCAATGATTCCGAGCACGCCCAACGGATAAGCACAAGCATAACCACTGGCTATCTGCGGAACGTTACCATTGGAAAAGACTGTTGTGAGGGCTTCATTTGCAGCACCCAGTCCCGGAGTATTCGTAACGGCACCGTAAAGCGTACCTACCATCATCGGCAGGTTTTCAGGATTACTTGTATCAAAGAATACATAATAGCAGATGAACATAACAATGATATTAAGCAATATCATTGCTGCCGACAAGACGTTTAGAGTGACTCCTCCCTTACGGAAACTTTCAAAGAAACCCGGTCCGACCTGCAGTCCGATCATAAATACAAAGAGAATCAATCCGAAATCCTGTATGAAAGACAGGATATTTGTCGGTGCAGTAAAGCCAATGTGTCCTGCGGCAATACCTGCAAACAGCACAAAAGTCACTCCCAAAGATATTCCTCCGATCTTGATCTTACCCAGAAAGACACCTACTGCTATGACAATAGCATACAACAGCGTAATGTGGGCAACAGAGTCAGTCGTCGTAAAAAGATTAATTAGCCATTCCATGGTTTTAATTTTGTATTATATTCTTATGTATCTAAAAGATGTGTGATAGATTTTTATAACCCGTGCAAAGGTAAGCAAAAAAAAGAGCAACGACGAATTTTTACTTATTGTTTTATTGCTAATATATAGTTTTATTGTGTTTTTCAATTAATAATTCATATTCACGCCATAAAAAAGGCGCGGAGAAGTGACAATTCTTCTCCACGCCAATCATTTATTTATCGAAAGAATGATTCTTTACATTCTTCAACCAATCATCAGATTAAGCCTCAGTAGCGTCTGACCAGTCCTCCTTAGACTTGCGGATATAGCTTGCATAACGCAGCTTAGCCATATTCTCAGTAGCGGCGAACAGAGCATCTGCCTCGTTAGGGAATGCCTTCTTGACAGACATGAAGCGAACCTCGTGCATCAGATAATCCTGGAACTTGCTCCAGTCTGGCTCCTTAGAGTCAAGGATGAATGGGTTCTTGCCTTCCTTAGCCAGCTCTGGGTTGAAACGCCACAGCTGCCAGTAACCGCAATCAACGGCACGAGCCTCCTCAGCCTGGCTACGTCCCATACCGCCCTTGATCTTCAGACCGTGGTTGATACATGGAGCGTAAGCGATAACGAGTGATGGTCCAGGATAAGCCTCTGCCTCACGGATAGCCTTCAAGCACTGTGCGTTGTCGGCACCCATAGCAACCTGAGCTACATATACATAGCCGTAAGTTGTAGCAATCATACCGAGGTCCTTCTTACGTACTCTCTTACCACGAGCAGCGAACTGTGCGATAGCGCCGAGTGGAGTAGCCTTAGAAGACTGACCACCTGTGTTAGAGTAAACCTCAGTATCGAGAACGAGCAGGTTTACATCCTCGCCAGAAGCGATAACGTGGTCAAGACCGCCGTAACCGATATCATAAGAAGCACCGTCACCACCGATAATCCACTGTGAACGCTTTACGAGATAGTGATCAAGAGTCTTCAGCTCCTTGCAAACCTCGCAGCCTGCAGCAGCGCCTTCCTCGATGAATGGCTTGAGCTTAGCGGCAGCAACCTTAGATGCGTCTGCATCATCCTTGCTTGCGATCCACTCCTTGGCAGCAGCCTTGTAGTCGTCAGAAGCCTTCTCATTAGCGATAACCTCGTTAAGAAGAACTTCAACGCGCTCCTTCATCTTCTTGTTACCAAGTACCATACCCATACCGAACTCGCAGAAGTCCTCGAACAAAGAGTTGTCGAATGCAGGACCCTGACCCTTCTCGTTTGTTGTATATGGTGTAGATGGTATAGAAGCAGAATAGATAGAAGAACAACCAGTAGCGTTGGCAATCATCTGACGGTCACCGAACAGCTGAGCAACCAACTTAACGTATGGAGTCTCACCACAACCAGAGCAAGCGCCTGAGAACTCAAACAGAGGAGTTGCGAACTGAGAGTTCTTTGGATTAGACTTGATGTCGATAAGATCCTGCTTTGTCTTAACCTGGTGTACGAGATACTCCCAACGAGCAGCCTCGTCGTTAGCCTCCTGCTCACCAGCACGGAACGGAACCATCTTGAGAGCCTTCTCCAGCTCACCGGTCTCCTTGTTCTTCTTGCCAGGACATACGTCAACACAGTTACCGCAACCAAGACAGTCAAGAACAGACGGCTCGATTACGAAGTGCATACCCTTCATTGCTGCAGGAGCCTTCATCTCGATAGTATTGCCTGTGAAGCCAGCAAGTTCCTCGTCGTTAAGAACGAATGGGCGGATTGCTGAGTGAGGGCAGACGAATGAACACTTGTTACACTGGATACAGTTCTCTGAATTCCAAGTCGGAACGAAAGCCTCAACACCACGCTTCTCGTAAGCAGCAGTACCATTCTGCCATGTACCGTCTACGGTGTTATGCTTAACGAAGTCAGAAACCTTCAGCAAGTCACCTGCCTGAGCGTTGATAGGACGAACGAGCTCCTTAACGAATGCCGGTGCGTTGTCTTCCTTAACCTCATCATCTGGAAGGTTAGCCCATGCTGGGTCTACTGTCAGCTGCTTGTACTCGTTACCACGGTCAACAGCCTTGTAGTTCAGATTAACGACATCCTCACCCTTCTTACCGTAAGACTTAACGATGAACTTCTTCATCTGCTCTACGGCGAGTTCTACTGGAATGACGCCTGTGATACGGAAGAATGCACTCTGAAGGATAGTGTTGGTACGGTTACCAAGACCGATTTCCTGTGCAATCTTTGTTGCATTGATTGTATATACTGTGATATTGTTCTGAGCGAAGTAACGCTTTACCTTGTTAGGCATGAAGTCAACAAGCTCCTGTCCGTCGAAGATTGTGTTCAGAAGGAATGTACCGTTCTTCTGCAGACCACGTGTCACGTCATACATATGGAGGTAAGCCTGTACGTGGCAAGCCACGAAGTTAGGAGTGTTTACCAAGTATGTAGAGTGGATTTCGTGGTCACCGAAACGCAAGTGTGAGCAAGTGAAACCACCTGACTTCTTTGAGTCGTATGAGAAGTAAGCCTGGCAATACTTGTTGGTGTTGTCACCGATAATCTTTACAGAGTTCTTGTTAGCACCTACAGTACCGTCAGCACCAAGTCCGTAGAACTTAGCCTCGAACATACCTTCGCCACCCATTGGAATCTCCTCAACCTCTGGAAGAGAAGTGAATGTAACGTCGTCTATGATACCAACAGTGAAGTGGTTCTTAGGCTCGTCGAGTGACAGGTTGTTGAATACTGCGATAATCTTGGCAGGTGTAGTATCGTTTGAACCAAGACCATAACGTCCGCCAACGATAACAGGCTTGTTTTCAACATCATAGAATGCGCTCTTAACGTCAAGATACAATGGCTCTCCCTCAGCTCCCGGCTCCTTTGTACGGTCGAGAACAGCAATCTTCTTGCAAGACTGTGGAACGGCAGCGAGCAAGTGCTTAACGCTGAACGGACGATAGAGGTGTACGCTTACCATACCAACCTTCTCACCCTTAGCTGTCAGGTAGTCGATAGCCTCACGAGCAGCCTCTGTAGCTGAACCCATCAGGATGATTACGCGCTCTGCATCAGCAGCTCCGTAGTAATCGAAGAGGTGGTGCTCACGACCTGTAATCTTGCCAAGCTCCTGCATGTAATGCTCTACGACTTCAGGAATCTTGTCGTATGCAGCGTTGCAAGCCTCACGGTGTGTGAAGAATGTCTCAGGGTTCTCGGCTGTACCGCGTGTTACAGGACGCTCTGGAGTAAGCGCACGGTCACGGAAACGCTTGATGTCAGCCGGGTCAACCAACTTGGCAACCTCGTTCTGGTCGAGCTCCTCAATCTTATGATACTCATGAGATGTACGGAAACCGTCGAAGAAGTTGATGAAAGGAATGTCTGTCTTCAATGTTGCGAGGTGTGGAACAGCAGAAAGATCCATTACTTCCTGAACAGAACCAGAGCAGAACATTGCGAAACCTGTCTGACGACAAGCCATAACATCCATGTGGTCACCGAAAATACAGAGTGAGTGTGAAGCCAATGTTCTTGCTGAAACATTGAAGACGCATGGCAGCATCTCACCTGCAATCTTGTACATATTTGGAATCATCAGCAACAGACCCTGTGAAGCGGTGAATGTTGTTGTAAGTGCGCCAGCCTGAAGAGAACCGTGTACAGCACCTGCTGCACCACCCTCAGACTGCATTTCCTGAACGCTGACTGTCTGTCCCCAGATATTCTTTCGACCTCTTGCGGCCCACTCGTCTACATGCTCCGCCATCGGAGAAGACGGTGTGATAGGATAAATGGCAGCTACCTCAGAGAACATATAGCTCACATGAGCGGCAGCCTCGTTACCATCACAAGTGATAAACTTTTTTTCTTTAGCCATTTTAATAAAAAATTAATGTTAATGTATCCAATTGTTTCTCTAATACTCTATTATTCTAATACTCTATTTCTTGTATCCTGCAGTAATTTGTCTTTATATATATAATAAGGTATTACCTTATATTAATATAGGAATCCGAGCAACCACAGCGGAAGCATGTTTCCATGACCGATTTCCGTATTGTATCTTGCACAGATGGTGTCTGCGCACATCCTCGGTCTTGTCTGCTTAGTGGCATCAAACACCCTGAATGTATATTTCTTATCCACCACGTATGATCCGGTCTTCGCCCCCACGTTCACCTTGTGGTCTTTCCACAGCGCATTGAGGAAGAAGTTCTCCATCACGCTCTGCTTCTCCACGTTTATCGGATAAATGGCATACATGAGATTCGGATTATGCATTACCACCATCGGCGGTTTCTTCGGGAACGCCTGTCCTACAGGATATACGATATTTATTAGTCGTGCGTCGGCGAGATACTTGATATAGTTCATCACCGTAGCGCGGCTCGTCTCTATGGCACTTGCAAGCTTGCTGATATTAGGGGCTTTATCACCGTTTACGGCAAGCAGATAAAACAGTTTCTTTATTTTAGCCAGATATTTCAGTTCTATCTGTTTGATGAACAGGATATCCACCTCCGTCATCATGTTCATTGTCTTTAGCAGATTCTCCGAATAGTTTCTGTGTTCCCTGAAGAACGGATAGTATCCGTGATGCAGATAATCCTGGAAATATTTCAAAGGTGAAACATACGGCAGAATCTCCCTTACGATATGTTCATGGTTTTCGATGATATCTTCAAGAGTATAAGGCTTGAATTTGTTTCCGGTCTGCAGGTTGAGAAACTCTCTGAACGAGAACCCTCTCAGGTTGTAACTCTTGACTATGCCGTTGAGCTCGGAGTTCTCATCTTTCAGTCTCATCACGCTACTTCCCGTAAACACAATCTTCAGCTCAGGGTAAAGGTCGTAACACTGGCGCAGCTCGTTTGCCCAGTTCGGCTCCTTGAAGACCTGGTCTATAAGCAGCGTTCTTCCGCCGTTCCTATAGAACTCTCCCGCGAAATCGGCAATGCCACGCACCTGGAAATAGAAATTGTTCATATTGACATAAAGACATTTTCTATTGTTTACGTCAACATGTTCCTTTGCATATTGCAAAAGAAATGTAGTCTTCCCGACTCCACGCGACCCTTTAATTCCTATCATACGGTCATTCCAGTCTATCTCGTCCATAAGACGACGACGGACAGGAGCATCTGTATGCTCTACAAGATAATTGTGTGTTCTGAAGAAAGCTTCCATTTCTTTATTTTGATTTATTAATGCAAAGATACTGTATTTTTCTTTATTTTCAAACTCTACATTGCAAAATCTTACATTTTTTTTTATTTTTAATATTGTAAACCTATTTTCCTTGAATTATAGAGCACGTTTTGTCTGATTTTTCCATTTATTCCACTTAAATCCTAACCGGTCATTAATGATTGTCTGTATTTTGATTTTGTTTTTTGAAGAGTGGATTTTGCTTGGCTTTTGATAAGCAATGGCGAGCTGTTGCAGATTTAAGAACAAGCATAGTTACTGCCACTACTGCCACTACTGCCAATGTGCCAAGCCTCAAAAAAAACGGGAAAAAGGGGTAAATATAGTGTTTTTAGTAGTTTTTATAGTAATTGGCAGTTGGCAGAAGTGGCAGTAGTGGCAGTAACCCATGTTAATGGAAGCTATAGGGAAATGCTCTACATGTCAGGTTGGAGACAGCAAAATCACGACCCGTTGCAGCCTCGGCTATCAGAAAGTCATCATTTTTCATCGGGGTAAACAGGCAAGTTACGCCAAGCAAGTCGGTAAGTTTCTTGGAAAAAGTCGGTAAGTTACTTGAAGAAAACAAGTGATTAGTGATTGGTGATTAGTGATTAATGATTAGTGATTGGTGATTAATTATTAGTGATTGGTGATTAATTATTAGTGATTGATGATTAGTGATTAAAGAAAAGACGAAACACATAAAGCTATCCGAGCCCCCTATATTAATATAAGGTATTCCGATTATATCATCTAAAATCCACCGAAAAGCAAAAACTTCCAAAGTGTTCACGACAAGCCGTTCCGAACAAATTAGCGGTATTTTATTATAAAAAAACATATAAAATGCGGTATTCTACAATTGTTTGAGTAACTTTGCACAATTATTAATGAAATAAAGGAGAGATTGAATCATGAACAAATATATTCTCATAGCAGCCATTCTGCTTATCGCAAAAGGCGCCAAGGGACAGGACGTTTGGGAAGTGCCCTCTGACAACAGCACAAACAATACGGAGATAAAAGCTGCAAAAGGCAACAAGACTGAAAAGGAAACCACTAAGACATCGCTGAAGAACCCACAATATCTCAGCGGAGCAGTGACGGAAAAAGACGGGAAGGTGGTTTGGGAGCTCAACATAGACCTGAAGGGAAAGACCACACAGCAGATTTATGATGCAACGATAAAGACCTTCCAGAGCTACACCAAACAGGACAACCAGCTCGAAGGCAGCAAGATAGCACTGGTGAACAAGGCGGAGCACATTATCGTGGCGCAGGTAAAGGAATGGCTCGTGTTCAAGGATGCCTTTCTTGCCCTTGACAGAGCAAAGCTGCAATATAATCTCGTGGCGACATGCATGGACGGAAAGCTGAACGTCACCATGGGAAGAATATCATACATCTACGACGGAAACGACGGAAAAGGCGAAACAAAGATATTGGCGGAAGAGGCTATAAACGACAAGAACGGACTGAACAAGAAGAAGACAAAGCTCACACCGGGATGGGCAAGGTTCAGAATAAAGACCGTGGACAGGAAAGACGAAGTCTTCAACTACATAAAGGAAAAGACAGCTACTTTCCTCGCCGATTAAGCAAACATATAACCGATAAACATTTATGGACAATATAAACAGCAATACAGACAACGGCACGACGGAAGAAAGCACTCTCCGTATGCCGGAAAGACATCACAGAAGACCAAAGGAGAGAGGCAAGTTCTTCCTGCTTCGCAACATCCTGAACATCATCTTCATAATAGGAGCCATAGTGGGCATGCTGGTTTACTTCTTCCAAAACGAAGGAGCCGGCACCGTCATCGTACTCGGAGCCATGGCTTTCAAAATGTGTGAATGCGTTATACGACTTGTAAAATGACACGAAGATACATCCTCGCACTGATAGCCCTTGTTGTATCCACGTCCGCAGTATGGGCGCAGGAATACAACCAGCTGAACGACGACGGCACTTTTACCGGAGCAAACGACGCTTTCGGAGGCAGAAGAGACTCTACAAAACATAAGGACAAGGTAATACCGAAAGGTCTGAAGGTATGGACTGTGGATGAACGCTTCGGCGACATCACGGCAGCCCGGCCCGACACGTTGTCGCACATGTTCATGAACTCCATCTTCACCTCCGGAACGAGAGGAGAATACAATACTACAGGAAACCTCGGCGCTCCAAGAATAAACCGCGTGTTTGCCGACAGACCCCTCGACGGACAGTTCATCTTCACACAGCCATACGACTACTTCGTACAACCCGTAAGCACTTTCAGATTCACAAACACGCTCTCGCCTATAACAAACCTCACATACAACGAGTGTGGCGACCGCACCAACGGTGAAGACCACCTGAAGGCTCTCTTCGGAATAAACGCAGGAAAAGACCTCGGCATGGGATTCAAGTTCGACTATATATACGGCAGAGGATACTACCAGAACCAAAGCACATCCCACTTCAACTACACCATGTATGCATCGTATCTCGGAGAAAGATACAATGCACACTTCCTGTTCTCTACAAACCATCAGAAAGTGACAGAGAACGGAGGTATCACCGACGACAGATACATCACACACCCGGAAGTGTTCAACGACGACTTCGGCGAGAACGAGATTCCTACCGTATTGGAGCAGAACTGGAACCGCAACGACAACCAGCATATCTTCTTCACCCACAGATACAACGTGGGCTTCAACCGCAAGGTGAAGATGACGGAGGAAGAGATAAAAGCAAGAAAGTTCGCCATAGAATCGAAAAAGGAGAACGAAAAAGAACGACTGAAGGAACAGGCGCAGAGAAAGGCAAGGAAAGACGGAAAGGACTTCGACGAAGAAGAGTTCGACCGCAAGGGAAAAGTGTTCTCCGGAAGACCTACCGACGCCAAGATTGCCGGAGAGGAACCCGTAGCCGACAAGACCGCAAACAAGGAAGGACGAATAGCAGTCAGCGGCAAGGAGCAGGCTGACAGCCTCGCCAGCAGCACCACGGCAAAAGCCAGCGTGGACACCACATGGATGAAAAACGAATACGTGCCCGTTACAAGCTTCATACATACTCTGAAATTCGACAACTACAGAAGGATTTACGAGGCTTACAAGACTCCGGAAAACTATTACCTGAGCAAATATGACATCGACGAGCACTTCGGCGGTGACTCCATATACGACAAGACAAGACACTATTCGCTCAGGAACACGCTTGCCATAGCCATGCTTGAAGGCTTCAACAAATGGGCGAAGGCAGGACTAAAAGTGTTTGCCACATCTGAGCTGAGGCATTTCGCCATGCCGGCTCTTAACGGCGGCACCGATTCCTACAACGAACACAACCTCAGCATAGGAGGACAGCTCATAAAGACCGAAGGAAAGGCTTTCCACTATAATGCCACGGCAGAAGCATGGCTGACGGGCGAAGACGCAGGACAGCTGAAGGTGGACGGCAATGCCGACCTTAACTTCAAGCTGTTTGGAGATACCGTACAGCTTGCTGCAAAAGCATACTTCTATCGTCTGAACCCTACTTTCTTCTACCGCCATTACCACTCCAAGCATCTCTGGTGGGACAACGACCTGAGTAAGGAGACACGGACAAGGATTGAAGGAATATTCTCACTGAGAAAGACAAAGACGACTCTCAGAGTTGCAGTTGACAACATCAGCAACTATACATATTTCGCACAGAAATACAATATAACCGAGAACTTCGGAAGAACAGGTACCACGGTAAACGTAAAGCAGCACAGCGACAACATCAGTATGCTCACCCTGCAGCTGGGACAAGACTTCAAGCTCGGACCGCTGTACTGGGAGAATCTCATCACGTATCAGAAGTCGAGCAACGACGACATCCTTGCCGTGCCACAGCTGAACGCATACACAAACCTGTATCTGAGATTCAAGATAGCAAGGGTACTGAAAGTGGACCTTGGTGCCGATGCCAGATATTTCACGAAGTACAAGGCGCAGGACTACAGCCCGGCACTCGGACAATACACCGTGCAGGACAACGGCGAAGCTAACGTGAAGACAGGAAACTATCCGATAGTGAACGTCTACGCCAACATGCATCTGAAGCAGACAAGGTTCTTCATCATGATGAGCCATGTCAATGCAAGCAACGGGGAGTATTTCCTGACGCCACACTACCCTATCAATACGAGGATATTGAGATTCGGGCTGTCGTGGAACTTCTTCAACTAATTCTACTATAATATATATATATAATATAAGGTGTAACCCCTCAAAGGCACACCTATAAAGAAAGATAAAAACAAAAGAGATTATGCCTCAAATATCAGTACGCGGACTTGAAATGCCGGAATCGCCAATCAGAAAGCTGGCACCGCTTGCAGCCGCAGCCAAAAAGAAAGGAACAAAAGTATATCATCTGAATATCGGACAGCCGGATCTGCCCACACCGAAAGTGGCTCTCGACGCAATAAAGAACATCGACAGAAGCATTCTGGAGTATTCCCCCTCTCAGGGATATCTCAGCTATAGGGAGAAACTCGTTGACTACTACAAGAAATACAACATCAACGTAACTCCCGACGATATCATCATAACATGCGGAGGAAGCGAAGCCGTGCTCTTTGCATTCATGTCATGTCTGAATCCGGGAGACGAAATCATCGTGCCGGAACCGGCTTATGCCAACTATATGGCTTTTGCCATCTCGGCAGGAGCAACCATCAGAACCATTGCCACTACCATAGAGGAAGGATTCTCCCTACCGAAGGTGGAGAAGTTTGAGGAACTGATAAACGACCGCACGAGGGCAATCCTGATCTGCAACCCGAACAACCCTACCGGCTATCTATATACCAGAAGGGAGATGAACCAGATAAGGGATATGGTAAAGAAACACGACCTATATCTCTTCTCCGACGAGGTTTATCGTGAATACATATATACAGGCTCGCCATACATCAGCGCCTGCCATCTTGAAGGCATCGAACAGAATGTTGTGCTCATCGACTCCGTCAGCAAGAGATACAGCGAATGCGGAATACGCATAGGTGCCCTGATTACGAAGAACAAGGAGGTAAGACAGGCTGTGATGAAGTTCTGCCAGGCACGCCTCTCACCACCTCTGATAGGACAGATAGCGGCAGAGGCTTCACTCGACGCACCTGAGGAATATTACCGCGACGTATATGACGAATACGTTGAAAGAAGAAAATGCCTCATCGACGGACTGAACCGCATACCGGGAGTATACTCCCCTATCCCGATGGGAGCATTCTATACCGTGGCAAAGCTTCCGGTGGACGACAGCGAGAAGTTCTGCAGATGGTGTCTTGAGGAGTTCAACTATGAGGGAGAAACCGTGATGATGGCACCCGCAAGTGGTTTTTACACTACTCCGGGAGCAGGTCACAACCAAGTCAGAATAGCTTACGTATTGAAGAAGGAAGACCTTACAAGAGCACTGCTCGTATTGCGAAAGGCTCTGGAGGCTTATCCGGGAAGAGTAGAGGATGAATAAATGAATTTCCCATTATACATAGCAAGAAGAATATACACAGACAGCGGCGACAAGAAGAAGGTCAGCAAACCTGCCCTCTATATCGCTACAGCAGGTGTGGCAATCGGTCTGGCTGTGATGATAGTCAGCGTTTGCGTTATCTTTGGCTTCAAGCATACGATACGCAACAAGGTCGTAGGACTGGGTAGTCATCTTACCGTGGCAAGCTACAACGCCCTTCATGGCGGCGAACAGACTCCGATAGATGTTACTGACAGTATGCTGACTGTAATAAGGAAGACTCCCGGTCAGAAGCACATCGAAAGATATGCGATAACACAGGGCATACTGAAAACGGACAGTGATTTCATAGGGGTCGTATATAAAGGCATTGCCGCCGATTATGACACCACGTTCATCCATTCTTCCCTAAAAAGCGGATTCATTCCCAAGTTCAGCGACAAGGCAAGCGGGAACAAGATTCTCGTATCACAGATTATTGCCGACAAGCTGAAGATAAAAGCCGGTGACAAGGTATACTCATATTTCATCAACGGCAGCGACATAAGGGCAAGAAGATTTACCGTGGCGGGCATCTACCAGACCAACATGTCGAAGTTTGACGAAACGCTCTGTTTCTGCGACCTGTATACTGCCGTGAAGCTTAATGGTTGGGAAGAGAGCCAGATATCAGGAATAGAAATCTCCGTGGCTGACTATAAGACGATAGACCAGGCCTCCAACTATCTTGTAAAGAACGTGAACAGGGCTGAAGACAAGTATGGCGTCATGTATTCGTCGGAAACCATTCAGGAGATGTACCCTCAGGTCTTCTCTTGGCTTGACCTTCTTGACCTGAACGTATGGATTATTCTCGCCCTCATGACATGTGTTGCCGGCATAACAATCATCTCCGGTCTTCTGATTATAATCCTTGAGCGCACCAACATGATTGGTATCCTCAAAGCTTTGGGATGCCGGAACAAGAGCGTAAGGCACGTGTTCCTCTGGTTTGCCGCATTCATCATCGGAAGGGGTATCCTTATCGGAGATGCTATAGGAATAGGCATTGTGTTGCTGCAACAGTTTACTGGCATCGTCAAGCTTGACGCTTCTGTATACTATGTAGACTACGTGCCTGTAGAACTTAACTTGCCTATCATCCTGCTGATAAATGTATCAACCCTATTGATATGCCTGCTTGTCTTTATCGGACCAAGTTTCCTTGTGTCTCATATTACTCCGGCAAAGTCAATGAAATATGAATAGAAACAGAAAGCAGGAAACTGTATAAAGAGTTTCGCAAAAAGATAAAAAAAACAAGACGTCGTTCACTGTCTGCCTGTGCAATATGTGGACGACGTCTTGTTTTATTATTATAAGTCATGGCCATCCAAGACCCGACGTTTTTATCTTATTCTATCAGCCGCACGTATTAAAGCATCATCCGCCTTAACGCCCTTGCGAGCCATAAATACCAGTATTATAGCTATCAGCGGTAATACTGCTGCAAAAGAGAGCTTGAACTCTGCATTGACGGAACTCTTATGAAGATAAGCAATTACTCCATAAGCGATATACCAAACAATGAGCAGAAGCATGTTCCATGAACATAATTTAATCTGCAACCTCCTGTTGTTGAACAGGAATATTGTTGCCCCGGAAATAACCACCGACAACAGAGCGATACAGAACAGAGGTGCAACAGAAAAGTCCAGACTTCCATTTCCGTCCTGTATCCACAGGTTGTACATAACAGAGTCAACTCCAAGCTCTACAGGTTTGAATATTCCTATCGGCATGCAAAGCGAGATGATTCCCACTATCGCAGCAAGCAAAAGGAATACAGACTGTTTACGCTGAATCATGCTTCCTTGTTGTTTTCTGCAGACGGATCACGCCAATATATGTTTCCTTCTACGAATTCCTCTGTTGCAAGCAATGTTGGTTTAGGAAGCTTCTCGTAATATCTTGAGATTTCTATCTGCTCACGATTTTCAAAAACTTCCTCAAGACTGTCGTTGTATGAGGCAAATTCAGCAAGCTTTTTGCTCAAGTCCTGTTTGATTTCCATAGAAATCTGATTTGCGCGCTTGCCAATGATTGCAACACTCTCATAAATGTTTCCAGTCTCATCACAGAGATCCATGATGTTACGCGTTACGGTATTTACCGGTGCTTTTGACTTTTTGTAATCCATTACCTTTATTAAATATATTAATTATTATTTTTCTGATTCTTCCCCACGTTAGTCCTTAACGTATTTCTTGCATGTTTCTATATACTTTTCCGCAAGGCCCCTGTCCTTGGAATCCGGATATTCATTGATGAATCCGTAACACTCATCCTCGGCATCACGATAGCGGTCCATCTTCTTTGAGTCCACACTCTGCTGGGCCAGCTCGAACTTGCTCTTCATCACGAGCTTTGCAAAGTCCTCACGCATGCTTGTATAAGGATAATCCTTCAAGGCGTTTTGCGCTGTTATGATGCAAGCCTCATAGTTGCTTCCACCACTTGTGCAATTGCCGAAATACGTGCCGAGGTTATAATACAGCTGCGCTGAATAAAGCTCCTTCTTCACCAACTTGTCCTGAAGGGCAAACAGACGGTTCTGCGCCTCATTCTTCCTTTTGGCATCCTGATACAGGTCGAGATAGTCCTGGAATGCTGAAATGGCATTTACCGTCTCCGTCTGGTCAAGACGCGGCTCCGGCGTACTCATATAAAGGCTCTCACCGATATAATAAGAAGCAAGCTCTGCATAAACGCCCTTGGGATATGTCTTAACGTATTTCTTGAAATACTCGGCTGCCGTCTCATAGTCCTTGTTCTTGAACTCCGCCATTGCAAGCATATAGAGGCTCTCTTCCGCATTGTCGGTACCCTTCTGTATCGTAACAAGTTCCTGAAGAAGTGTCGTTGCCTTAACATATTTACCACGCAAATAGCACTCCTTGGCATATTCGTATTTCAAATCATTGTCTGATGACTTATATATCTGGTTGAACTGGTTTACGCAACTTGTAATCATCAGTGCAACGCCTGTCATCGAGAAAATTATCTTTTTATTCATACTTTTCAAACAATTTGAGTTGCAAATTTACACATAATAATTTAGTATTCAAAATAATAAAATAAAATTTGCCCATTTTTTATCATGATTATTGCCATTATTAAGTTCTTTATAAGTATTTTTGCAAAATAATTCAACGTTTTCAGTGATAACGACACTGGTTTATATTCATTAAACACATATTATGGGCAAGTTTTTACTTACTTCAAAATACAAGCCTACAGGCGACCAGCCTGAGGCTATCAAGGAGCTGACGGACGGACTGAACAGGGGTGACAAGGCGCAGGTACTGCTCGGAGTGACTGGTTCGGGAAAGACATTCACCGTGGCAAACGTCATAGCAAACGTCAACCGCCCTACCCTAATCCTCAGCCACAACAAGACACTCGCAGCCCAGCTCTACGAAGAGATGAAGGGGTTCTTTCCGGAGAATGCCGTAGAATACTATGTTTCGTATTACGACTATTACCAGCCTGAGGCTTATCTTCCACAGACCGACACATACATAGAAAAAGACCTCGCCATCAATGAAGAAATCGACAAGCTGAGACTTTCCGCCGTGTCGGCATTGCTCTCCGGAAGGAAAGACGTCATCGTCGTGTCTTCCGTATCATGTATCTATGGTATGGGCGGCCCCACGGCAATGGAACAAAGCGTGATAACGATAAAGAAAGGACAGATTATCGACAGGAACATGTTCCTAAGAAGACTCGTGGATTCTCTTTACGTAAGAAACGACATTGAGCTTCAACGCGGCAATTTCAGAGTCAAGGGAGACACCGTTGACATCTTCATGGCCTACAGCGACAACGTTCTTAGAGTATCGTTCTGGGACAACGAGATAGACTCTATCGAAGAGGTGGATTCCATAACGTTTCACAGACTTGCTTCTTTCAACGAATATCAGATTTATCCAGCCAACATTTTCATAACATCAAAAGAGCAGACACAAGAGGCTATAAAGCAAATTTCAAAGGATCTCGACGAGCGTATTGAATTCTTCAACGAAATAGGCGATAACATTAAGGCTCAGAGAATTAAGGAAAGAGTTGAATATGACATTGAGATGATTAAGGAACTTGGTCATTGCTCTGGAATAGAGAACTATTCAAGATACTTCGACGGGCGTGAAGCCGGAGAAAAGCCTTACTGCCTATTGGACTTCTTCCCTAAGGATTACCTTCTTGTGATTGACGAAAGCCACGTGAGCGTGCCACAGATCAGAGCCATGTACGGAGGAGACAGAGCAAGAAAACAGAATCTTGTGGAGTTCGGCTTCAGACTGCCTGCCGCCTTTGACAACAGGCCATTGAAGTTTGAGGAATTCCAGCAGATGACAAACCAGGTCATATATGTTTCCGCGACACCGGCCGAATTTGAATTACAAGAGTCAGAAGGTGTTGTCGTGGAACAGGTGATACGGCCTACAGGACTGCTTGACCCTGAAATAGAAGTAAGGCCAAGCGAGAACCAGATAGACGACCTGATGAACGAGATTCTGATAAGATGCGAGAGAAACGAACGAACACTCGTAACCACATTGACGAAACGTATGGCTGAGGAGCTGACGGAATACCTTCTCAACCATGACGTGAAAGCCAACTATATCCATAGCGACGTTGCTACCCTGGATAGAGTAAAGATAATGAACGACCTAAGAGCAGGACTGTTTGACGTGCTGGTAGGAGTGAACCTCCTGCGCGAAGGACTCGACCTGCCCGAAGTATCGCTCGTGGCAATCCTCGATGCAGACAAAGAAGGATTCCTGCGTTCACACAGGTCTTTGACACAGACTGCCGGACGAGCCGCAAGAAACGTAAACGGCAAGGTGATAATGTATGCCAACACCATAACGGAAAGCATGCAGCTCACCATTGACGAGACCGAGCGCAGAAGGGCTAAGCAAATGGCCTACAACATCAAGAACCATATAACGCCACAGAAAATAGAAAAAGAAATCAAGACTAACGCTCTTGGCATTTCCGCTGACAACACCAGCGCCAGCAACGAGAAGAACAAGAAGGTCATCAAATATGCTCCTTACACCGACATGGAAGGAGCAAGACTTGTTGCCGACCCTATCATGAAGAAGATGAGCAAGACAGAAATAGAAACAAGTATCGAGCACACAACAGAACTCATGAAAAAGGCAGCGAAGGAACTGGATTTCCTGCAGGCGGCGCAATACAGAGACGAAATTGTAAGGATGCAGGAACTTCTCAAAACAGCAAAATAGAGATTTATCAAGTATTTATCAAAAACTTTTGGCAGTATTCTATTTTATTGCTAACTTTGCACATTAAATTTTTGAACATATAATTAATATAAAACTCAATTATTGTGGCAGAAACAAAATACATCTTCGTCACTGGCGGTGTGGTTTCATCGCTTGGCAAAGGAATCATCTCTTCGTCAATAGGTAAATTATTACAGGCAAGGGGCTACAACATTACTATTCAGAAGTTTGACCCGTACATCAACATCGACCCAGGTACTTTGAATCCATACGAGCATGGAGAATGCTACGTGACCGTTGATGGAATGGAAACAGACCTTGACCTCGGACATTATGAAAGATTTACAGGTATTCAGACAACTAAAGCCAACTCCCTTACAACAGGAAGAATATACAAAGCGGTAATAGACAAAGAACGCCGAGGCGATTATCTCGGAAAGACTATACAGGTTGTACCGCACATCACTAACGAAATCAAACGAAACATTAAATTACTCGGTGAAAAGAACCACTACGATTTCGTCATTACCGAAATCGGAGGCACTATCGGCGACATAGAAAGCGCACCATATCTGGAAGCTATCAGACAGATGAAATGGGAACTGGGCAAGAATGCCGTATGTGTACACCTTACTTACGTACCTTATTTAAAAGCGGCAGGTGAGCTAAAGACGAAACCTACACAACACTCCGTAAAAGAATTGCAGAGCGTTGGTATCCAGCCGGACATTCTTGTTTTGCGTACAGAGAAGCATCTCGGAGAAGGAATATTGAAGAAAGTGGCTTCCTTCTGTAACGTTGACATCGACTGTGTCGTTCAGAGCGAAGACCTACCTTCTATCTATGAGGTGCCTGTAAACATGCAGAACCAGGGTCTTGATTCTGCTATTCTTAAGAAAATGGGTATTGAACCGGGAGAGAAACCGGCACTCGGACCATGGAAGAGCTTCCTCGAAAGAAGAGCAAAGGCTACGAAAGAGGTCAACATAGGACTCGTAGGCAAATACGACTTGCAGGATGCATACAAGAGTATCCGTGAAAGTCTCTCGCAAGCAGGTACATACAACGACTACAAGACTGTAATGACTTTCATAAACAGCGAGAAGCTGACAGAAGAGAATGTTGCAGAAAAGCTTAAAGGCATGGACGGAATAGTGATCTGTCCGGGATTCGGACAGCGAGGCACTGAGGGAAAGATCATTGCAGCACACTATACAAGGACACACGACATTCCTACCTTCGGTATCTGTCTCGGTATGCAGATGATTGTCATCGAGTTTGCAAGAAACGTGCTTGGATATGAAGATGCCAACAGTAGAGAGCTTGACGAAAAGACTCCTCACAATGTTATCGACATAATGGAAGACCAGAAGGACATAACAAATATGGGAGGAACGATGCGTCTTGGAGCATACGAATGTATACTTAAGCAAGGTTCACGTGTCTTCAATATCTATAAGAAAGAGCATATACAGGAGAGACACCGTCACCGTTATGAGTTCAACAACGACTATGAGCAGGAATATGAACGCGCAGGAATGAAATGCGTAGGCCGCAACCCTGAAAGCAACCTGATCGAGATTGTTGAGATACCTGGACTGAAATGGTACATCGGCACACAGTTCCATCCGGAATATTCAAGTACAGTGCTTCACCCGCATCCGCTGTTCCTTGACTTTGTGAAGACCACTATAGAGAGCAAAAAATCCTAAAGCTTGAATAAAACAAGAAACATTTAAACTTTAAGAAAGAAAACAATATTAAAAAATGGACAAGAATACAATCACCGGCTTTGTTCTTATCGCAGCATTGCTAATCGGTTTCAGCTGGTTCAACAAACCATCTGACGAAGAAATTGCACAACAGCGTACACAAGACTCTATTGCCAACGTGCAAAAGGAAAAGGCGAAACAGCAACAAGCAGCAAACGCGGCTGCAGCTAAAGCAATGGCAAAGATTGATACGACAGCCGCATTCCATGAAGCTCTTGCAGGAAAAGCACAGAAAGTTACGCTGAAGAACCAGAAGGTTGAACTGACATTCAACTCAAAGGGTGCTACTGTAGAAAAAGCTGTCATCAAAGGTTTCAAAGACTACAAGGGAAACAAAGACGTCACACTGTTTGACGGTAAAGACCAGTCGCTCAACTTCATGCTTGCAGGTAAAGAGACCAACCTCATAACCTCTGACATGTATTTCACACCATCGGAAGTTACTGACTCTACAGTTGTGTTTACCGCCAGTGCAGCAGAAGGAAAGTCGTTGACCATCTCATATACATTAGGTAAGGACTACATGCTTCACGCATCTATCCAGGCTAACGGAATGAGCGGAATGTTTGCACCGAACTATAACGCAATGGATGTTGAATGGAAAGACAAATGCCGCCAGCAGGAGAAAGGCTTCACTTTCGAAAACAGATACGCCACCCTTACCTACCATCTGACAGAGGGAGGAACAGACTATCTCGGCGAAACGAAAGAGCTGACAGACGAGGCTGTTGAAGACAATATCGACTGGGTGGCATTCAAGAACCAGTTCTTCAGTGCCGTGATGATTGCAAAGAACGACTTCGGCAAAAATGCCAAAATGACAAGTATTCCGCAGGAGAAGGGTTCAGGCTATCTAAAGCAGTACGGAGCAAAGATGAAAACATTCTTTGACCCGACTGGAAAGCAGCCTACAGAACTGGAGTTCTACTATGGCCCTAATGATTTCCGTCTGCTACAGAACGTAGAGGAAGAGAGCAAGTTCGGAAAAGAGCTTGAGATGCAGCGCCTTGTATATCTTGGATGGCCTCTGTTCCGCATCATAAACAGATGGTTCACCATCTATGTCTTCGACTGGCTAACAGCATTGGACATCAACATGGGTATTGTACTTATACTCATCACGATGCTCCTGAAGTTCATCACTTTCCCTCTCGTAAAAAAGAGCTACATGTCGTCAGCCAAGATGCGCGTATTAAGACCGAAACTCGATGCCTTGACAAAGAAGTACGACAAGCCTGAAGACCAGATGATGAAACAGCAGGCTATGATGGCTGAATATTCCAAGTATGGAGTAAGCCCACTGAGCGGCTGTCTGCCAATGCTCATACAGATGCCTATCTGGATTGCTATGTTCAACTTCGTGCCGAACGCCATACAGCTGCGTGGAGAGAGCTTCCTGTGGATAAACGACCTCTCTACTTACGACCCTATTATAGAATGGGGAACTAACATCTGGCTCATTGGCGACCACTTGTCACTGACATGTATTCTCTTCTGCGTTGCCAACGTATTGTATTCTATAATGACAATGCGTCAGCAGAGAGACCAGATGGTTGGCCAGCAGGCAGAACAGATGAAGGCAATGCAATGGATGATGTATCTCATGCCGGTAATGTTCTTCTTCATGTTCAACGACTATTCTGCAGGTCTTAACTTCTACTATTTCGTATCGCTGTTCTTCAGCGCTGCCATCATGTGGACGCTGCGCAAGACAACAAACGACGAGAAGCTTCTTGCTATCCTTGAAGCTAAATATCAGGAGAACAAGAACAACCCTAAGAAGACAAGCGGACTGGCAGCAAGACTCGAAGCTATGCAAAAGCAGGCTGAGGAACTAAGAAAGCAACGCGAGGAGCTTGAAAGAAGAAGAAACAATTAATGTTCAAATATAACAATAAGCCTGTGAAAGAATTTACTGTCCTGTAAGTTCTTCACAGGCTTTCTAAATCAATATTATGAAAAAATCAATCATTTTTGCTGTAGCACTCGCCATGAGTTTCAGCACTTTAAAAGCACAATCGACAGTGAAACCGATCGGTAAGAGTAACATCACACTCACCAGCGACAAAATGACCCCCGAAGCCCTTTGGGCAATGGGACGCATTGCCGGTGCACAGGCTTCGCCTGACGGCAAGCATATAGTATACCAAGTTGGTTACTACAGTGTGAAAGAAAACAAGGGACATCAGGTGATTTGCGTGATGGACAGTGACGGAAAAAACATCAAACAGCTTACCACAAGCTCAAAGAGCGAGTCGGACCCTGTATGGATAAACGGCGGCAAGAAGATTGCCTTCCTGTCTGACGGACAGATCTTCACAATGAACATCGACGGTTCTGACCGTAAGAAACTTACAAACGACAAGACCGGCATTGACGGCTTCAAGTTCTCGCCAGACGAAAAGAAAGTAATCCTCATCAAGCAGATTCCTTTCCATGAAAGCATTCAGAAGAATCCTGATGATCTTCCTATGGCAACAGGAAGAGTCGTGACAGACCTCAACTACCGCCACTGGGACGAATATGTTGAATCAATACCGCATCCATATCTTGCAGAAGTAACTCCAAACGGAATAACAGAAGGCACGGACATCCTTGAGGGTGAGCCATACGAATGCCCAATGAAACCTTTCGGAGGAGTAGAGCAGCTTGCATGGAGCAACGACTCCAAGAACATAGCATACACATGCAGAAAGAAATCGGGTGTAGAATATGCTACATCTACCGACTCTGACATCTATCTTTACAACATAGAGACAAAGGAGACCAAGAACCTCTGCAAGTCTGCTGGATATGTAGAGCCAAAGTCTGACCCTACAAAGACCAAGAAATACCAGGCGGTAAATTCTAAAGAGAATCTGAAGAACAACCCTGGCTATGACACAAATCCGAAATTCTCACCTGACGGAAAATATGTTGCTTGGCAAAGCATGCCAAGAGACGGATATGAGAGCGACCGCAACCGTCTTTGCGTATATAATCTCGCAACAGGAGAGAAGACATACGTAGCAGAGAAATTCGATTCCAACGTGGACGACTTCTGCTGGATGCCTAATTCAAAGGACATTACATTCATCGGCGTATGGCACGGCTGCATTAACATGTACAGAACAAACCTTGCAGGAAACGTAGAGCAGCTTACCAACGACTGGGCGGACTTCGTTTCTGTATCACTGGCAAACAACGGCAACAAGCTTCTCGCCGTGCGCCAGAGCATGTCTGCACCAAACGACATCTTTGTCATCACTCCTGCAAAGAATGCAAGCAAGACAAAGGTTGAGCAGATAACCAAAGAGAACAAGCAAATTCTTGACCAACTCTCATTGGGCAAGATACAACAGCGCTGGGTAAAGACAACCGACGGTAAGGAAATGCTTGTATGGATTGTCTTGCCTTCCGACTTCGACCCCAACAAGAAGTACCCTACCCTTCTGTTCTGCGAGGGTGGTCCACAAAGCCCTGTATCACAGTTCTGGAGCTATAGATGGAACATGCAGATTATGGCAGCAAACGGATATGTTGTAGTGGCTCCTAACCGTAGAGGTCTCCCTGGTTTCGGCTCTGAATGGAATGAAGAAATCAGCGGCGACTGGACAGGACAGTGTATGAAGGACTATCTGAGTGCCATCGACGATGCAGCTGAAAACCTGCCATTCGTTGACAAAGACCGTCTTGGAGCTGTAGGTGCAAGTTTCGGAGGATTCAGCGTTTACTATCTTGCCGGACACCACGACAAACGCTTCAAGTGCTTCATCGCACACGACGGAGCCTTCAACCTCGAATCTATGTATACCGACACCGAAGAGGCATGGTTCAGCAATTGGGAATACGACGACGCTTACTGGAACAAGAATCTTACAGACAATGCGAAGAAGACTTACGAGAACTCTCCACACCGCTTCGTTGACAAATGGGACACTCCTATCCTCTGCATCCACGGAGAGAAGGACTACCGTATCAATGCCAACCAGGGCTTCGGAGCCTTCAACGCTGCAAAGATGCACGGCATACCGGCAGAGCTGCTTATCTTCCCGGATGAGAACCACTGGGTACTGAAACCACAGAACGGAGTACTCTGGCAGCGCACCTTCTTCAACTGGCTCGACAAATGGCTGAAGAAATAAGAAATAGCACGAATAACAATAATCAAAAAAAATAATACAATGAACGAAACAATCCAAAAGAAAATGAGCGATTCTCCAGCACTGCGCTGGACTGCCCTCGTGCTGCTTGCCAGCGCAATGTTCTTTGCCTACATCTTTGTAGACATTCTTTCTCCACTGCAGGAAATTCTCCAGACGCAACGTGGCTGGGACCCTCAGGCATACGGTCACTTTGCCGGCTCTGAGCCTTTTCTCAACGTCTTCGTGTTCTTCCTCATCTTTGCAGGAATTATCCTCGACAAGATGGGAGTACGCTTCACCGCTATCCTTTCAGGTGGCGTTATGGTGCTCGGTGCTGCAATCAACTGGTTTGCCGTTACTGACACCTTCGAGGCTTCTTCATTCAAGACCTTCATGGATGGCATCCTGAACTTGCCACAGGCATGGTGGAACGTAACACCTTGGTATGACGGCATGCCTGCTTCTGCCAAGCTCTCCGCTATCGGATTCATGATTTTCGGTTGCGGTGCAGAGATGGCCGGTATTACCGTAAGCCGTGGTATCGTGAAATGGTTTACCGGACATGAGATGGCTCTTGCCATGGGTATCGAGATGGCTATCGCACGTGTAGGTGTTGCCGTTGTCATGATTGGTTCTCCTGCTTTGGCATCCATCGCTCCTGTAAGCGTAAGCCGTCCGGTAGCAGCTTCTCTGCTTCTTGTGTGCATCGGCCTTATCTGCTTCATAGTATACGGTTTCATGGATAAGAAACTCGACGCTCAGGGTGCTGAGGAGGAGAAGGACGACCCATTCAAGATTTCCGACATTGGCAAGATTCTCTCGCTCCGCATGTTCTGGGTCGTTGCCTTGCTTTGCGTACTCTACTACAGTGCAATCTTCCCATTCCAGAAGTATGCCATCAACATGTTGCAGTGCAACCTGCACTTCACAGCAGAACAGGCTGGATATGTATTCTTCGTATTCCCGTTGGGAGCAGCTGCCGTGACTCCGTTCCTCGGCAACTTCCTCGACCGCAAGGGTAAGGGTGCTACAATGCTTATCCTCGGAGCCATGCTGATGATAGCCTGCCATCTCATCTTCGCTTTCATTGTACCTGCAACACAGAGCGTTGTCATCACACTGGCAGCCATCATCGTACTGGGCATCTCTTTCTCACTCGTTCCTGCTGCTCTTTGGCCTTCAGTGCCAAAGCTCATCGACGGCAAGTTGCTCGGTTCGGCATACGCTTTGATATTCTGGATTCAGAACATCGGTCTGTACGCTTTCCCAATGATTATCGGTAGCGTGCTTAAGGCAAGCAACCCTGGCGTTGAAGACCCTCTCAAGTATAACTATACCATCCCAATGGTTGTGTTTGCAATGCTCGGTGTAGCAGCATTGTTGCTCGGACTCTACCTCAAGGCTATCGACAAGAAGGGCGGTTACGGACTTGAAGAGCCAAACATCAAGAAATAATTCCCCCACAACTGTATATTAGCAATAAAATATACATAAATCAATGATAGGAACGGCAAGTTATTTATATACTTGTTTTTCCTATCATTTTTTTTTTGTAATTTTGCAACCATTGAACGTCAGACATAGTATATTATATATAATAAGGTATATATATAACAGATATGTGTACGTTGGAAACTCAACAGAAGATAAAGATAAAATAAATATGGCAAAAGAACTAAAACAACTTACCAAAAGGGCTGATAACTACAGCCAGTGGTACAATGACCTGGTGACAAAGGCAGACCTTGCAGAACAATCACCGGTAAGAGGATGTATGATTATCAAGCCTTACGGCTATGCGATATGGGAGAAGATGCAACATCAGCTCGACGCTATGTTCAAGGAGACAGGAGCACAGAACGCCTACTTCCCTCTTCTTATCCCTAAGTCATTCCTTTCAAGAGAGGCAGAGCATGTAGAAGGCTTTGCAAAGGAGTGTGCCGTTGTAACGCACTACCGCCTGAAAGCAAAGGAAGACAAGAGCGGCGTGGAGGTAGACCCGGCAGCAAAGCTTGACGAAGAGCTCATCATCCGCCCTACATCGGAGACCATCATCTGGAACACATACAAAAACTGGATCCACTCATGGAGAGACCTGCCACTGATGTGCAACCAGTGGTGTAACGTTATGCGTTGGGAGATGCGTACACGTCCATTCCTCCGCACATCGGAATTCCTATGGCAGGAGGGTCACACCGCCCATGCCACAAAGGAAGAGGCAGAGGCAGAGGCACAGAAGATGCTCCACGTATATGCAGACTTTGCAGAGCAGTATATGGCAGTGCCTGTAGTACGCGGCGTGAAAAGCGAGACAGAACGCTTTGCCGGAGCACTCGACACCTACACCATCGAAGCAATGATGCAGGACGGCAAGGCACTACAGAGCGGTACAAGCCACTTCCTCGGACAGAACTTCGCAAAGGCTTTCGACGTTACATACCTCAATAAAGACAACAAGCCTGAATACGTATGGGCTACATCATGGGGTGTGTCAACCCGCCTTATCGGAGCACTCATTATGACACACTCCGACGACAACGGACTCGTTCTTCCACCTATGCTCGCCCCAATACAGGTTGTGATAATACCTATCACCAAGGGACAGGAGCAACTTGACGCCATCACGGAGAAGCTATCTCCAGTAATTGCAGAACTGCGCAAGGCTGGCATCAGCGTGAAATACGATGATGCAGACAACAAGCGTCCTGGATTCAAGTTCGCCGACTATGAGCTGAAGGGAGTACCTGTACGTCTCGTAATGGGAGGACGCGACCTTGAGAACGGCACAGTAGAGGTAATGCGCCGCGACACTCTCGAAAAGGAGACACGCCCTGTCGAAGGAATAGTAGAATATGTAGAGCAATTGCTGAAAGACATCCAGACAAACATCTTCGAGAAGGCAAAGGCTTATCGCGACTCACGCATCTATGAATGCGACAACTATGAGGAGTTCAAGGAGAAAGTGAAAGACGGAGGATTCTTCATCTGTCCTTGGGACGGCACAGCCGAGACAGAAGCAAAGATCAAGGAAGACACACAGGCCACCATCCGTTGCATCCCGTTCAACGTGGAGCAGACTCCTGGTGTAGACATGGTATCAGGAAAGCCTTCCACAAAGCGCGTGATTATCGCAAGAAGCTATTAAGCAGAACAAAGATATCACACGTATGATAACAGCATGAGAACCATGAAAATCCCTGGAAGGGGCATCATGGTTCTCATTTTTAGTTGCCTCGGCGACAGCCATTAAGCCCCAGACAGTCATTAGCTCGTTTTGGGTTAAGCAAATAAGACTGGCAAGCAAAACGACTCTTCAACTCAAAAAGCAAATAACATGTTTGAGAACAATATAAAGAACAATATAAAAGAATATCTCCGGAAGACCGGTTTCACCTCTTTCTCTCCCAAAGCCGTAATGTTCGACATGGACGGTGTTATCTACAACAGTATGCCCAACCATGCCAGCAGCTGGCACAAAGCGATGAAGAACGTCGGCATCGACATGCCACCCGAAGACGCCTACAAATATGAAGGAATGAGGGGAGTGGAAACGATACAGCTACTCTTCCGACAGCAGAAGGACAAAGAACTGACAGACCAACAGGCGGCGGAATACTACAAGCTGAAGTCTGATGCCTTCAACAGCTGTCCGCCAGCTGCCAAGATGGAGGGCATAGAGGAACTGATGAAGAAGATAAAACGTTCGGGACTAAAGATTATCGTAGTGACCGGAAGTGCCCAACATACTCTTCTCGACAAGCTCGAACAGGAGCTTCCCGGACTGGTACATAAGGAATTGATAGTGAGTGCTCTCGACGTGACTCACGGCAAGCCTGCCCCTGAGCCATACCTGAAAGGTCTTGCCAAAGCAGGAGTACAGCCATGGGAAGCCATCGTTGTAGAGAACGCCCCTCTCGGAGTGCGTGCAGGAGTGGCAGCAAAAGTCTTCACCGTAGCAGCCAACACAGGTCCCCTGCCCGACTCTTCTCTACTGCAAGAAGGAGCCGACCTCATCTTCTCAAGCATCAATGACTTCATGCTTCATTGGGAAGACTTCGCTAAAGAGTTTGGCAGATAAGAAAAAGAGCAGAAATGGCAGCAGTATATAATTGCATATTCTCGCTGCAAAAATACCGAAAAACAGCTTCGGCTTCTCAGTAAGTTAGTTTCAGTACTTACGGGAGAGTACTGCAGTACTTACGGGAGAGTACTGGAAAAGCTATATAGGAAACTGGACAAGAACAACATTTCTCAGGCTGTCTTTAAATGGATAGAAGACAACCTGAGAAATGGAATTATCAATACATAATTTACTTTTCCTTGAATCTCTCGCCCCAACATTCCACCATCTGTCGGTATAGTTTCTCCTCATTAGGAAAATGCTGTGCCTCCCAGATGCGCTGGTCTTTCAGTTTGTCCGGCATAAACTGCTGACGGACAAAATGGTTTGGATAGTCATGCGAATATTTGTATTCGGCAGCATAGCCGAGGTCTGCCATCAGCTTCGTGGGAGCATTGCGTAGATGAAGAGGAACAGGCAGGTTGCCCGTAGCCCTCACAATCTCCAGAGCCTTGTTAATTCCGTTGTAGGCAGAGTTGCTCTTCGGAGAAGTGGCAAGATATACCGTAGCCTCAGCAAGAGGAATTCGTCCTTCGGGCCAGCCAATCTTCATCACGGCATCAAAGGCGGCATTGGCAAGGAGCAAGGCATTGGGATTGGCGAGCCCCACGTCCTCAGAAGCAGTTATCACAAGGCGACGCGCTATGAACGACGGGTCTTCACCACCCTCTATCATCCTTGCGAGCCAATAGAGAGCTGCATCGGGGTCGGAACCTCTGATGCTCTTTATGAATGCCGAAATAATATCATAGTGCATCTCGCCACCCTTGTCGTATGCCATAGGGTTCTGTTGCAAGCATTCCACCACCCTACCGTCTGTAATAACCACCTCCTCAGCGGAACTTGACTCCACCACGAGTTCCAGGATATTAAGCAACTTGCGGGCGTCGCCACCACTATATCGCAATATTGCCGCCTTCTCCTTCACAATGATATTGCGCTTCTTCAGTTCCACATCATTATGTATCGCACGCTCCATCAGCTCCGTGAGGTCATCCTCCTCAAGGGGCTTCAACACATAGAGCTGACAACGTGAAAGCAGAGGACGTATCACTTCGAAAGAAGGATTCTCCGTGGTGGCACCGATAAGCGTGACAACACCTTTCTCCACCGCACCGAGCAAAGAGTCCTGCTGGCTCTTGCTGAAACGATGAATCTCGTCAATGAAGAGTATGGGATTGTTCTCATTGAAAAACCTTCCGCCGCGCGCCTTCTCAATAACATCCCTCACGTCCTTCACTCCGCTCGTCACAGCGCTGAGCGTATAGAAGGGTGTGTTCAGCTGACTTGCCACAATCTGCGCCAAGGTGGTCTTGCCCACTCCCGGAGGACCCCATAAGATAAAAGAGGTCACTCTGCCAGCTTCTATCATATTGCGAAGTACGGCATTCTTGCCTACAAGATGCTTCTGACCAATATACTCATCGAGAGTTTTCGGTCTCATTCTTTCTGCTAATGGTTGACTCATACATGCAAAATTATGAAATATATTGCATACAGACAAAAAATATACTTCTAAAAACTTGCTGATAAAAGATAATGTATTACTTTTGCACAACATAACAATGGGTATAAAGCAAAGGAATATGAAAGTCACATTGCTCCAGACAAATATCACGTGGGCTGAACCTTCTGACAACCAAAGAAATGCAGAAGAAATGATAAGTCAAGCACAGGATTCCGACATGTATATTCTGCCGGAAATGTGGAGCACGGGCTTTGCCACTCAACCTCACGGAATAGCAGAAGACGAGGAGGCAAGCGGCAAAAGCGGCTCATTGGCATGGATGAAGGATATGGCTGCGAGGAAAAAAGCCGCCATCTGCGGAAGCCTTGCCATAAGAACATGTGAGGGACAGTATGTGAACAGACTGTTTTTTGTATTCCCCGACGGCACATACAGACACTACGACAAGCACCATCTCTTCAGCATGGGGGGAGAGAATGCACACTATACGGCAGGAGACGAGCGCACCATAGTGGAATACAAGGGAGTCAGATTCATGCTGATGATTTGCTATGATCTGCGCTTCCCCGTATGGAGCCGCAACAGCAACGACTATGATGCCGTGATATACGTGGCGAACTGGCCTACACCCCGGCTTGCAGTATGGGACGCTCTGCTTAAAGCAAGGGCACTGGAAAACCAATGCTTCGCAATAGGAGTGAACCGAACAGGAACAGACCCAAACTGCGAATACACCGGCGGAAGCGCCATAATATCGCCTTACGGAAAGGTGATGGCGGAATGTGGCAACGATACAAAAGCCGCAACAGCAAACCTTTGCATGGAGGAACTACAACGGTTCAGAAAGAAATTCCCCGTACTCGACGACAGGGACAACTTTAACATTCAAAAGAACAAATAAAAGAATAACCAAAAAATAGTATTATAAGTTTAATATGAAAGAAACAGGTAAAAAAGCACTTACATTAAAGACTTTGAACAAGAGCAACGTCTGGGACATACAGGAAAATGATGTTTTCAGAATGTTGGAAGCTGCTGAAAAAGACGCTGACTTGGCGGATAACTTCAAACACTATATCGATATCATGCGCAGCGCATTCGAGATAGAGCAGGTGAAGATTGACCGTCCTGAGGTTATAAAGAAATACGAGGCAAGAGACTTCAAGGTGGCTACAATAAAGCTGGACGAGAAAACATCCGTGAAGTATGCAATAAAGAAGAAGACCATTATGCGCGTTACCGACCTCACATACGAGAACATACGCCATATCTCGGCAGCAAAGCTCATGGAGGTGATAGAAAGAAACTTCGGAGGCGGATGGGACTCACTCTCTCAAAGCATACAGGACATTATACAGAGCGGATTCGACATCAGCACAACTACCCTGCCGAAGGAACGTCTGCACAAGAAAGGCGGCATGTACGAGAAGAAGGTCGAAGACGGATTCGACGTATTGGAAATACCTAAGGGAGGATGGACAGAAGCTATCTTCGCCAAAGTGAAGCCGCTCGAAGAGAAGCCTCATCTCGATCTTGACGACGAGAGAAAGAAGACACGCGACGACGAGGACGAGGATGACGAGGACTTGCCAGACGATATCGACAAATACGATGACGACGACGACGACGATTTCGATGACGACAAGCTCACTGAAGAGAGTTATCGCACCACAATCGAAGAGGATCCTGAGGAACTGTCCCTGCAGGCAGAAGATGTAGCCGACGACGACGACTATTAATCCACACCCCCAAAAAGAAATGAAAAGGATAATATATCTGATATCTATAATTGTCCCTTTCTTCATTGCTTCTTGCAACAGACAGAGTTCTGTCCGCACAAACGATGAAGAAGGGGACACTTTGCATCTGGAATATGCAAAGAACATCATCATCGTGAAATACACAACACACTACGATGTGACCATGCTTAACCCATGGAAACAAGGGGAAATCCTTCACAGATACAGACTTGTCGTTGCAAAGGGCGCTCCACAAGCTGACGATATGACTACGCTAAAGGTGCCTTTGGAAAACTGTCTCATATCAACATCCGTACACTGCGAACTGGCAAAGATGCTGGGAAAGGAACATTGCGTTGGAGGTATCTGCGACTTGCAATACATGAACTCGCCGTGGATAAAGAAGCGTTGCTCTGAAAACAAGACGCAGGACTGCGGCAGCTCCATGGCTCCCAACATAGAGAAGATAATAACCCTAAGTCCTGACGCCATATTCCTTTCGCCGATGAACAATACAGGCGGGTACGGAAAGATTGAAAGCATAGGCATTCCAATAATAGAACTTGCCGACTATATGGAACCTACTGCACTGGGAAGAGCGGAATGGATAAAGTTCTACGGCATATTGTTCGGAGCAGAGAAACAGGCAAAAAAGATTTTCGACACTACAGAGAAGCAATACAAGAGACTGACGGAAATCGCTGCAAAGTCAACAAACCACCCTACCGTACTGATGGACAAGATTGAAAACGGAGTATGGTACGTGCCTGGCGGAAAGAGCACCATGGCACAAGAGCTGAAAGACGCAGGAATGAAATACGCCTACTCTACCAATAACGAAGCTGGCAGTCTGCAGCTGTCGCCGGAAAAGATTCTCGACAACAACGCTGATGCTGACATCTGGGTGATGCGATACTACAAGGCTGACAAGACACCTCTGACGCTTGATGAACTGGAAAAAGAGAATACGGTTTACCCGATGATCAAAGCTCTGAAAGAGAAGAACGTATACGGATGCAACACCGCAGCCTCTACCTTCTTCGAAGACATACCGTTCAGACCCGACCTGCTGCTGAGAGACTTCATAATAATAGTAAACCCCGACAAGAAGGAACTGGGAAAAACGAAATATTTCAAGAAACTCAACTGAGTATGCTTAAAGACAAATGCCAAACAAACAACAAGACGCTACTATATATCGTTGCCATGCTTGCCTTGATAACCGTGTTGTTCATGGCAAACATAGCTACAGGGGCTATCCATATCCCGCTGGATTCCGTGATAAACATCCTGCAGGGTGAGGACGGAGAGAAAGCCACCTGGAGATATATAATAATGAAGTCAAGACTGCCACAAGCTGCCACGGCAACACTCTGTGGGGCGTCATTGGCAGTATGCGGACTGATGTTACAGACGGCATTCAACAACCCTCTCGCCGGTCCATCCATTTTCGGAATAAACAGCGGAGCAAGTTTAGGCGTGGCAATCGTAATACTACTGCTGAACGGTAGCATAACGACAGACATACTTACCATAAACGGATTTATGGCAATCATCATAGGAGCATTCCTCGGAGCAACAATAATTATTGCCATACTGCTGCTCTTTGCAAGAATAATACACAGCAACGTAGTACTGCTCATCATAGGAATAATGATAGGCTATCTGTCTTCCTCGGCCATATCTCTACTGAATTTTTTTGCCACGGAGCAAGGAGTGACATCATACGTAATGTGGGGCATGGGAAACTTCAGCAGCGTATCCATGCGCCACATGCCTGTTTTCGCATCATTGACAATAGTATGTGTAATGGCATCCCTACTTTTAATAAAACCTCTCAACGCATTGCTCTTGGGAGAGAAATATGCAGAGAACCTCGGATTCAACACAAAGCGTGTAAGAGTGTGGCTGCTGCTACTGACAGGCATACAGACTGCTGTAACTACAGCTTATTGCGGACCGGTATCGTTCATCGGTCTTGCCGTGCCACACATCACAAGAATGATTCTTGACACGGACAACCATCAGCAGCTAATGCCATGCACTATTCTGATGGGTGCAGCAATTGCACTTATATGCAATATGATTTGTACTGTACCTTCCAACGGAACCGTTATTCCTCTTAACGCCGTAACGCCACTTATCGGTGCGCCGGTAATAATATACATTCTGATAAAACAGAGGAAAGGATATTGAAAAATACATATTTGAAAACGTATAGGAAAAGTTGTGAAACCATATTAAATATGATTTGAAAACATATAAGATAATTCATGAAAACATATTAAATAGAATTAGGAAACATATAGGATATTTCATGAAAACATATTATAAAGGATTTGAAAACATATAAAAAAGATATGGAGTATATAAAAAAAACAAGCGGTTGTCTTCACAGATTACCGCTTTTATTTTCAATAGGTATTAGTCTTTTAAGGTAAAAAGATTGTTTTCAGGATAACGATTGCAAAGTTAGCATATTTTTTCAATTAACCAAAACATTTCCGAACTTAATTTATGTCAAGGCATTATGTGCTCCCACACATAGAGAGCATTTATACTTTATTAACTTTGTATTGACAGTTTAGCTACATTTTTCATCAAAAATGAGTACTTAAAACAGAAGCAATATGAAAACTAACAAGAATTAGGTATATTGTTAAATTATATATATAATAAAGTATCTGAAAAGAATAAGGGTCATTTCAGTCCGATTTGCAGACTAAAATGACCCTAAAAAAAATATAATCAGTAATAATTATGCTTTGGTTTTCAGAGAAGCGATACTTTCTTTAAGTGCAGCAATCTTCTCTTCGCTATCACTTTGCTTCTTTCTCTCAAGAGCAACGACAGCCTCCGGAGCATTAGCCACGAAACGTTCGTTGGAGAGTTTCTTCATCACTCCAGCAAGGAAACCTTCAAGATGTTTCAGCTGTGCCTCCTGCTTTTCAATCTCAGCGGCAATGTCAATCATGTCACCAAGTGGAACAGCATATTCCAATGTGCCAACCATGAATGCCGCAGCCGTAGCATCTTTCTCTGCAACGACATCAATACTGCTGAGGTTTGCCATCTTCATAACGACGCAGTCGTATGCAGCAAAGCCGTTTTCAGAAACAGTCTGAAGCTTCAAGCTGTCCTTGTTAGCAATATTCTTCTGGTTGCGAACTGTTCTTACACCAGCTACAATCTGCTTAACATTCTCTATATCCTCAACAAGCTTCAGATCATCAGCAGTAGGAGCAGGTATCTCAAGCTTCACACGCATGATTGACTCTCCGTCCTTGCGGTCGTAGATATGCTGCCAAAGCTCCTCTGTGATGAACGGCATAAACGGATGTAGCATCTTCAACAGATTCTCGAAGAAGCCAAGAGTAGCATCGTAAGTCTTCTTGTCGATAGGCTGACCATAAGCCGGCTTTACCATCTCAAGATACCAGCTTGAGAACTCGTCCCAGAAGAGCTTGTAGACCGTCATCAGGGCTTCAGAGATTCTGTATTTGCTGAACAGGTCATCAATCTCCAGACTTGCCTGACGAAGCTTTGCCTCAAACCATCTTACAGCAATGGTGTTTGCCTCTGGCTGCTCAGCTTCAGCCACCTGCCATCCCTTTACAAGACGGAAGGCATTCCATATCTTGTTGTTGAAGTTGCGACCCTGTTCGCAAAGCGACTCATCAAAGAGAATATCGTTACCGGCTGGGGCAGAAAGCATCATTCCCATTCTAACGCCGTCGGCACCATATTTGTCAATCAGTTCAAGAGGGTCTGGAGAGTTACCAAGACTCTTAGACATCTTGCGACCGAGCTTATCTCTAACGATACCCGTAAAGTAAACATGCTTGAATGGCATCTTGCCACGATATTCGTAGCCTGCCATTATCATACGTGCTACCCAGAAGAAGATGATATCCGGACCTGTCACGAGGTCGCTTGTAGGATAATAATAATTTATCTCTTCATTGTCAGGATGTTCAATTCCGTCGAACAATGATATAGGCCACAACCATGACGAGAACCAGGTGTCAAGACAGTCGCTGTCCTGCTCAAGGTCTTCCATCTTCAATGCTGCATTCTTCTGCTGTGCTGCTTTCAGAGCCTCATCAGCATTCTCTGCAACAACAAAGTCGCGCTTGCCGTCGGCTGTCTGGAAGTAATATGCCGGAATACGGTGTCCCCACCATAGCTGTCGGCTGATACACCAGTCCTTGATGTTCTCCAACCAATGGCGATATGTATTCTTGTATTTCGGAGGATAGAACTGTATGTCGTCATCCATTACCGGTGGCAAGGCGATGTCTGCAAAATGCTGCATGGAAAGGAACCACTGTGTAGAGAGCTTCGGCTCGATAGGAACATTTGTTCTCTCAGAGAAGCCCACCTTATTATTATAGTCTTCCACCTTCTCCATCAGTCCTGCATCCTTCAGGTCCTGCTCAATCTTCACACGAACGTCCATGCGGTCCATGCCTACATTCATGCCGGCAGCCTCGCTGATTGTTCCGTTGTCGTTGAAGATGTCTATTGTCTCCAGATGATGTTTCAGTCCGAGGGCATGGTCATTGATGTCGTGTGCAGGAGTAACCTTCAGACAACCTGTACCGAACTCAACGTCAACATAGTCGTCCTCTATAACAGGAATCTCTCTTCCTACGAGCGGAACGATAACGTGTTTGCCTCTCAGCCATGTGTTCTTTGGGTCGTTAGGGTTGATACACATTGCCGTATCACCCATGATTGTCTCAGGACGTGTGGTAGCAACTACAGCATAATAGCCTTTCTCATCCTTATGCATCACGTTACCTTCTTCCACCTGCTCGACGTCATTCTCCACAACCCTGTACTTCAGATAGTAGAGCTTTGAATGTTCATCCTTATAGATAACCTCCTCGTCAGAGAGAGCGGTCTGAGCCTTTGGGTCCCAGTTTACCATTCTCACGCCACGATATATGAGACCCTTGTTATACAGGTCGCAGAAAACCTTTATGACTGCCCTTGAACGGGTTTCATCCATCGTGAAGGAAGTGCGGTCCCAATCGCAGCTTGCACCAAGCTTGCGCAACTGTTTCAGAATAATGCCTCCATGCTCGTGTGTCCAGTCCCAAGCATGCTTCAGGAACTCATCACGTGTAAGGTCAGTCTTCTTTATTCCCTGCTGTGCCAGCTTGTTCACCACCTTTGCCTCGGTAGCAATCGAAGCATGGTCTGTACCAGGCACCCAACATGCGTTCTTGCCCTCCATTCTTGCACGGCGTACAAGAATATCCTGGATAGTATTGTTGAGCATGTGTCCCATGTGGAGCACACCAGTCACGTTTGGTGGAGGAATAACCACTGTGTATGGTTCTCTTCCGTCCGGCTTGCTGCTGAAAAGCTTATTGTCAAGCCAATATTGATACCATTTTGATTCCACGTCTTGTGGATCGTACTTGCTTGCTAATTCCATTATTATATGATTTTATTTAATTTTCAAGTATAAAACGATGCAAAGTTAATTATTTTCAATGTATATGACAAATATCTATTAACTTTTCAACTTCCGCACGGGCTATTTTCCCCGTACCGGTATGTGGTATATGCCCTACAGGGAAATAGTATCGGGGACGATAGTACCTATTGTGCAGACTCCCATCCACTTGTTCCTTAAGTCTGTCAAGTTCTTTCTGCTGCCACTCCTTACCTTTATCCGATGGTAAAGCCACGGCAATAGCCACTGCCTCACCGTATTTCCGGTCAGCCACTCTTGTTATCGCGAAATCATAAGGCACTACGTCATGCAACAGTTTCTCCACCTCTTCTATCTGTACCTTTATTCCTCCAGTATCTATCACGTTGTCTGCCCTGCCGAGCACCTTGAAGTTTTTTCCCGTGGAGTCGAACTCTACAATATCGTTGGTCTCTAAAGGCTCCGAGCATATCTCCGGAGCATAGATACGCAGACGACCATCCGGCAGGGATGAAACGTCAACGCCATCAAAAGGAGTATAATATTCCGAAGCTTTGCTGTCGTCAGTATCGTTGATACGTCTGAGGGCTATATGCGAGAGGGTTTCCGTCATGCCGTAAGTACTCCATACGTTATTGGGAAATGAGCGCAACTGTTCTTCCAAAGACTGATCAATGGCTCCGCCTCCGATTATCAGATTCTTTATCCCCATCAGCTTCTGCCTCTCTGATTCATCCTGCATGCTGCAGTAGACCTGCATTGGTACCATAGCAGCGAAAGTGGGAACCTCCGCAAGCTGACTTAACGGATGTGAACTTGGAGCGACACTAATCAGTCTCATGCCGCATGCCAAGCTTCTTACCACCACCATCTTCCCTGCGATATAGTCGAGAGGCATGCAGAGCAAGGCTACGTCAGAACTGTCCAGGCCGAGAAAGCGACATGTAGTCCTGGCACTTGCCAACATTCTTTTCTTTTCCACACGAAGGGGTTTGGGCTTTCCCGTAGAACCACTTGTATGCACCAGCACACTATCGTCATCATTGCTCCACTCAGCCATGAACTCATCCAGCGTCATGCCTCCCTTATCCATATCTTGTTTCCTCTTATCTCTGTTGCCATTGGCATATTGTCGGTATAAAGCATTCCCGTGCCGAGTCCTTGAGCGAACTCTATATCATCACCATAAATATGTGAGGTTAGCTGAGCCACGGCATTGAGACCAACGCTACCCTCCAAGGCACTCGTTATCCAGCTGCCTATACCATGCTGACGAGCCAAAGCGACCCACTCCTCCGTTCCTCTCATTCCACCATGCAGCGTAGGTTTCAGAACGATATACTGTGGCTTTATCACGGAGAGCAGTTCTTCCTTCATAGCCTTCATGTTCACTCCTATAAGTTCCTCGTCAAGAGCTATCGGAAGAGGAGTCATGGAACACAGTCTTGCCATCTCACTCCATTGCTTCTGACGTATTGGTTGCTCGATGGAATGTATGTCGTACCGGGCAAGCACTTCGAGCCTGTCCATAGCCTCGGCAGGAGAGAAGCCGCCGTTGGCATCTACTCTAAGCTCTATAACATCTTTCGAGAATCTCTTTCTGATGCTCTTCACGAGTGACAGTTCACTCTCAAAGTCAATAGCACCAATCTTAAGTTTCACGCAACTGAAGCCAGCCTTTATCTTTTCTTCCATACGGAGATTCATCTCTTCCGCCGTACCCATCCATACAAGTCCGTTGATAGGAATGCCACAGCGCCCATGTGAGAACGGTGTATCAAAAAGATATCTGCCATTCTTCATGTTCAGGTACGCCGTTTCCAAGCCGAAAAGCATGGAGGGATAAGGAGAGAGAAGCGAACCATCGATACGTCCTGTCTGCTCTACCACCTTACATATTTCCCTAAGCCGCATTTCGTAGTTTTCCGAAGCGTCACAACTAAGGTCTGGCAAAGGCGCACACTCCCCCACTCCAACATTCTCCGGAGAACAGGTGTCATACATAGTCAGGAGCCAAATGTCCCTTTCCGTATAAACGCCTCTTGATGTTCCCGCCGGCTGTTTGAAGTGGAGAGTCTTCTTTTCTATAGAGATACGCAGCATAATATATAATTAAGGAAGCTTTGGATATTTCTTGAAATCGGGCTTACGCTTCTCAAGGAATGCCTTTCCGCCCTCATGAGCTTCGTCAAGGAAATAATACAGCATTGTAGCATCTCCTGCGAGTTCCTGAATACCAGCCTGTCCATCAAGTTCTGCATTAAGGCCTGCCTTTATCATCCTAAGAGCCAACGGACTACGCTCCATCATGGTATAAGCCCACTCCATGCACTCATCCTCGAGCTTGTCGAACGGCACAACCTTATTTACCATTCCCATCTTCTCTGCTTCAAAAGCAGAATACTGACGACAGAGGAACCATATCTCGCGTGCCTTCTTCTGTCCTACGATACGGGCAAGATATGATGCACCAAAGCCTGCATCGAAAGAACCCACCTTAGGACCAGTCTGTCCGAAGATGGCATTCTCACTTGCTATTGTAAGGTCGCACATCAGGTGCAACACATGACCGCCACCAATAGCATAACCGTTAACCATGGCAATAACCGGTTTTGGCAGGGAACGGATCTGCTTCTGAACATCCAGGACATTAAGACGAGGCACTCCGTCCGTGCCTACATATCCGCCTCTGCCCTTTACATGCATATCACCTCCGGAGCAGAACGCCTTGTCGCCGGCTCCTGTAAGTATCACAACACTTATATCCTGTGCTTCACGGCAATACGCAAAGGCGACACTCATCTCATGTGTCGTAAGCGGAGTAAAGGCGTTTCTATATCGCGGACGGTTGATTGTTATCTTTGCAACGCCGTCACACTCCTCAAACAATATCTCCTTGAAGTCAAAGCTTTCAATCTTATTCCATATTCTATTTGCCATAATATCATATATTTATCTGTTTTCAATAATCATTTTGTTTAATCCGTCAAGGGCAGCATTATCGTCTGCCACGGATGTAAACACCTCCATTACCATAGGTCGTGAGGTGGTTTCCGTAAGGAAATGTACAAGCCCTTCTCTATACTCCTCCTCTGAACGGGCAGAGATATATCCCACATCGTTCTGCTCGCATATCCCTTTTGCATTGGTTATATGCAAGCCTGCGATGGCATCCTGACCTTCGCCTTGCGCATCCAAGCCTTTCAACCTACTGAATATCCCTCCACCTCCATTGTTCAAGAGCATAATACGAAGATTACCTTTCAGATTTCTGTTCCATAAAGCATTCTGGTCATAAAAGAAACTCAAATCTCCTATAACGCAGAACACCATTGAATCGGACACTACCGAGAAGCCTGCCGCTGCGGAAAGACTTCCCTCTATACCGTTGATTCCGCGGTTACACCAGATATAATGCTGGGAATAAAGGGTTCCAAGTCTGACAGCCATACTGTTGGCATAGTGTACATCATAGTCGTACTCCATGTCTTCCAACGAAAGTTCTAATTCCCTCACTGCCGACAACTGGGAGAACGGAGGTTCGTATTCATCCACAACCTGCTGCACATTGTCTATACGCTTTGTCCAGGCTTCATCAAACGGCAGCATACCAACCTTATCATCCGCTTTACACTTTGCGGCTTCATCAAGCAGAGCTGTCAGAAACACCAAAGGTGAGCATCTGAGAATACCTGTCTGCTGCAACGAAACGTCATGTATCTTGCCTGCGCCATTTATTTCCCAATGTTCGGCTATCCGGCATGAGCGTATATATTGCTTTATGGCTTTGCTGACAACGGTTCCTCCCATTGTCAACAGGAAATCTATACTTTCGTTTGAAGATGATGAGTCAAAGTTCAAGAGAGCCTTGTCGAAAGGAACTGAGTAGGATGAGGATAACGGTTCGTTGAGTATGACGAAATACTTCCTCAACTGTTTTATTGTAATATCCAGTTGTCTGCTGCTATACGGCAACTGTCCTATAACGATAAGTCTTCTGTCGGCAGCAATGAACTTTTTAATAAGTCCACGGACATCATCTGATACGTCATTACATGCAGCCAACGCATCAATGCTTCTTGCATGCGGCAATGCGCTGACTGTAAAATTAAACAGCGGTTCGTCAAGATGTACATTAATATGCGCCGGACCCTGCTCCTGGCCTAACGCCTCATTCAGGCATCTGTTGAGAGTTAGTACGGACAGATTCTCCGCAAGCTTGTCGTCATCTGCATACTCAGTCAAATCGGCTTGCGACTTGACACAGTTTTTCAAAGCCCCCGACTGACACATGGTCTGTCCGTCAAGTCTGTCTATCCATGCTTTCGGCCTGTCAGCAGAGACAAGAATCAACGGCACATGCCTGTAATAAGCTTCCGCCATGGCAGGAGCGACATTGAGCAAAGCGGAACCAGAAGTAACGCAAACGACAACCGGCTCTCCAAGACGAAGCGACATTCCCAAAGCATAAAAACCGGCGCTACGCTCGTCCGTTACAGGGAAACACTCTATCTGTTCCGCCTCAACCATATTGTTTACCAACGGCACATTTCTGGAGCCAGGACAGACAACAGCCTTTCTGACACCTTTTGCAATAAGGAAAGACGTAAGTATGTTTACTATATTTTTATCACTATACATTTTCACGCTTGTTAATGACACATCTCTTTTATTCAGCCAAGTATGCAATGCTTCATTGCCTGCATCTTCATCATTGTTTCGTTCCATTCTTCATCCTCATCGCTGTCCGGCAGGATTCCTCCACCGGCAAAGAGTTCTATCTCTTGCCCGACAAGTTTCATGCAGCGTAGTGTAACAAAGAAATGGAAATCGTCTTCGCCATGGCAAGGACCGCAGAACCCACTATAATACTGACGGTCATCATGCTCGTTCTTCAATATAAAATCCAATGCCGCCTGTGAAGGCAAGCCACAGACTGCCGGTGTGGGATGCAACGCCGACACGATATTGCCCAAACGGGTGTCTGAGTTTTTCCTAAAATAGAAATCACTCCTGATATGTTCTATATTTCCATACCTTATAGTATACGGACCGGAAACCCGCATTGCATCAGAACTGTCCTTCAGACTGCTCATAATATAATCCGCCACAAGCTGCTGCTCCTTGATATTCTTTGCGTCCCATCCTTGAAGAGCATCGCAAGAGTCCGTTTCCGGACTATCGGGCATACAGGGTCTCGTGCCGGCAAGTGCCATAGTATGCAGTCCCTTCGACGAGCCTTCGAGTAGGATTTCGGGAGTTGCCATAATCCATGTTCCGGCAAACGTGGTCTTTATAAGAGAAACAAAAGACTTCGGATAATCGAGACACAACCTGTAGAATATCCTTATCTCATCAACAGCTTTATCTACTGTAAGAACTGACTTACGCGCCAAAACGATTTTCCGGAAGTCTTCCGCTTTCGTCTTGTCGTGGAATTTTGCAAAATCCTCAGTATAAGCTTCTCTTTGTTCATCCGTTCTTAATATCTGCAAATCAGCGGATTGTGACTGGAGATACAAATCACGGACATCCGTTTCGCTTGGCTTTTCTGACAGCAAGACAAACAAAGGACATGCCGATGAAATACTGAAGGGAGCAACTACAAATCCTTCTACCTTGCCAACCTCAGCATAACTGCCGGGAAACAGTATCTCATCGTCATAACACTCTATCTTGCAGCATTTCAAGCCATGCCCGGGAAGCCTGTATATTGCAAAATTACTTCTCACTTCTTCTCTTTCTTTTCTTTGGGTGTTATAATATAATTGGTTACATGAACGGTGGAAATCAGTTCTCCGTTGGAGTTGTTTATCTGCACATCCCATACGTGCAGCTTCCTGCCTTTGCTTACGAGATGGGCAAGGGCTGTAACCGTATCGCCTTCCTCAACGGCCTTCACATGGTCGCCACTAACGCTGACACCTACGCATATCTTGCCGGGACACAACGCCGAAGACCCCACACCTGCAAGGTTTTCCGCCAAGGCAAGAGAAGCCCCTCCGCTAAGAAAGCCAAAGGGTTGACGATTCCTTTCGTCAACCTTCATCGTAGCCATACACATATCGTCATCCGGTGTTGAGATGAAGTGCATGCCAAGTGCAGTAGATAAATTCGGACTCTTTTCTATTATTTCCTTTATTCGGTCTACATTCATAATAAGTTCATTTATCTGCCTTTAAAAATTATCCCCCGATATCACATCGGAGGATAATAACAACACAAACACAAATACAACATGCCATAAAGACATGTCTTTTCTATTGTATACCATCAGCACGAAGCTTCTGCTGCCACTTCCATGCTGAGCGTAACGTATCTTCTATATCTACACTTGCTTTCCAGCCGAGCACCGTGTTTGCCTTATGTGGATTTGCCCACACCTTCTCGATGTCTCCCTCACGACGAGGAGCATAGTGCCAATTCAGTTTTACGCCAGTTGCCTTCTCAAACCCTTCCACTATCTGCAATGTGCTCAAGCCCTTGCCGGTTCCGATATTGAAGACTTCTACAAGGTCTGTTCCATTCTCATTCAAGATTCTCTCCATCGCCTTCACATGGGCTTTGGCAAGATCCATGATATCTATATAGTCGCGAATGCAAGTGCCGTCTGGAGTGTTATAGTCGTTGCCGAATATCTTCAGCTCCTCACGTATGCCTATTGCCGTCTGGGTTACAAAAGGTATGAGGTTCATAGGAACGCCGTTCGGCAATTCTCCGATCAATGCCGAAGGATGAGAGCCTATCGGATTGAAATACCTCAGAATGATCGACTTTATAGGTGCACCGCTGTGTATGTAGTCTTGTATTATCTCCTCGTTAACCTGCTTGGTGTTTCCGTATGGACTGAGTGCCTTCTGCATCGGGGCTTCTTCCGTCACAGGCAGGTTCTCTGCCGACGGCTGTCCGTAGACGGTACAGCTTGACGAGAAGATGATTCCCTTTACTCCATGCTTTGGCATCAGTTCCAGAAGGTTTATCAGACTGTTTATGTTGTTACGATAATATAGCAACGGTTTCTGAACACTTTCACCTACAGCCTTACTTGCAGCAAAATGTATAATTCCACTTATTCCTTTATGCTTTTCAAACACATTTTCCATTGCCGCATAATCGCAACAATCTACTTTCTCGAATTCAGGACGAACGCCTGTTATCTTCTCGATTCCATCTACAACGGAGGCATTTGAATTTGAGAGGTTGTCAACGATTACTACGTTATAACCATTCTGAATCAATTCAACCGTTGTATGAGACCCAATAAAACCAGTCCCGCCAGTTACAAGAATTGTTTCTTTCATATTATTTTTTTAAAGCAATGCAAATATAGCAACTAATATTCAAATAACGAAAACGTTTCCGCTTTTTATTCTAAAAAGAACATATAATTATACAAAAAACCAGGAAAAGACATGTCCGCTTGTCAATTTCAATCATTTTCAAGGGTTAACATACGGCACTTATTCGTAGAAATGAAAAAAGCGAACCTGCTTGCCTTATCATATCTTGTCCACTTGTATCTTGTCTACTCGTCCACTTATATCTTGCTTACTGTTATGCATAAAGTAGGAGAAAAATGAATGAATATACATAACGTAAAACAGCCCTCCAAACACCCAAAAACCTCAAATCCGCAACTACGCGCCTAATATGATACAGAAGCGAAAATAATCTGCATCGTTAGTAAAAAGGGGGCACAGTGCATCGAATGTCACCATAAAGACATATAAATGCCCCTTACCCCACCATGCGACTTGAGGCAATACGCAAAATCACGACCATAAGTTGCCGGTGTTATCCAAAGTCATTCTGGAACACATCAGCATAAGCGTTGTTGCATGAATAGATATTCAGCACATACTGCCTTGATGTCCTGATCCACTTTGCTGGCACAGAGATGAACCTGAAGACAAACGCCTTGATGCGGCTTGTTGCTTTGAGTCCGAACCTCTTCACGTCAAGCCTCGCCATGATGAATTTATAGAAGTTGCGTATGAGTGCCGTAAGCAGAAGAAACACCGTGTTTTCTCCCATGAAGGATTTTGGAAGCCTGTTCCAGCCGAATCCGTTATTCATTTCATCGAAGATGCGTTCCTTCCCTCCACGGAGGTTATAGAATTTGACAATCTCTTTCTCGGAAGACTCGTAGTCATTTGTAAGGATGCAGCGGTAGGTGTATTCTCCTTCCCACAGGTCGAGTTCGCCGTCTATCCGCTTCTGTCTTTGAATCACAAGACGGTATGCCTTCCCTTTCCATTTCTCGATGAGAATGGAGGCCAGCTCAAACTCAATACCGCCCAATTCCACTTTCTTCCAACCTCTGAGGGCAAAGATGTCATTGTAGAGCGAACTGCATCGGTTGGCACGGATATAGAAGGTCTTGCAGTGTTTAGCAATCTCTTCCACTATCTCTTCAGAACACGAGCCGCAATCAGCTCTGAAACGGTTGATAATAAGCTTGTTCTGTTCAAACCTTTCAAAGAACCTCTTCAGCGTGTCCTTCTGGTGGAAACGGACATTTGTGTTGCCGTCGCTGTTCTCAATGCCGACAATCAAGTCGCCAATAACTGCCACGCCAGGGCGATAACCAAGGAACTTCTTGTATGTAGGCTTCGCATCATACTTCTCAGCCTCTATGAACTGGTGGTCGAAGTCAACGTCATACCCCTCGCCCTC